>Ga0209542_10000511_pt1 | contig 93968 bp, 100 predicted proteins | sample RifCSPhighO2_01_FD_184028 | JGI IMG/M metagenome (GOLD analysis project Ga0209542, IMG submission 184028) | Soil microbial communities from Rifle, Colorado - Rifle CSP2_plank highO2_0.1 (SPAdes) (version 2) | ecosystem: Environmental > Terrestrial > Deep subsurface > Rock core/Sediment ...
CTGCTCCTCTAGCTCGAGCTTGATGTCTTCGATAGCGCGATTACGCTCGTCTTCGGTTGTGATGAAGTGCTTCGCGGGAAACACGAACACAGACGCCAAATCGCCATCATCGGGTTTGCGCATCGCTCGGGAAACAGGGTCGAGTTTCTCAATTCGCGAAATATGTTCGCCAGCGAACGTCACGTGATAGATGATGCTTTCGTTGACCGGCATGAACTCAAGCGAGTTACCCACAGCGCGTAGCTGGCCGGGGCTAAGGTCTGCAGTCGTTCGCTCAAAATATATGCCGACAAGTTTGCGAATGAGCGCGGCGCGGTTTTCTTTCGCACCTTTTTCGATGCGCACATGCACCTTCTCATATTCCTCAGGCGAACCGAGGCCATAGATGGCCGAGACCGATGCGACGATGATCACATCGCAGCGCGTCAGGAGCGCCTGTGTGGCAGCGTGGCGGAGGCGATCTATCTCGGCGTTAATCATCGCCTCCTTTTCGATATAGGTATCTGAATGCGCGATGTATGCCTCTGGCTGGTAGTAGTCGTAGTATGAAACGAAATAGTGCACGGCATTATCTGGAAAGAATTCGCGATACTCCTGCGCGAGCTGCGCGGCGAGAGTCTTGTTGTGCGCCAGAACGAGGGTTGGCTTATCATACTTCGCGATAACATTCGCAACGGTAAACGTCTTCCCGCTCCCAGTTACGCCAAAAAGCGTCTGGTGTCGCATGCCCTTCTCTAGTCCTTTCTCAAGAGCCTCTATCGCCTTCGGCTGGTCTCCCGCCGGTGGGTATGGAGTATGAAGTTTAAAGTTAGCCATAATAATCTCGAACGAAGTTTGCACGATATTCGTCGAAACGTCCATCGATTATCGCCAGTCGTGCACCGGCGACGAGGGTGAGGATGAAGCCCAGATTATGCATCGAGCAGACAATGGAGCCCAGCATTTCTTTCGAACGTATGAGATGCGCGACATACGCCAATGTAAATCTTTCTGTGGAGGTTAAACCTCCACTTTTGCGGATATCAGATGACCTCAAACCGAAGTCTGATTTCGGCAGAGAAAGTGAGTCGAGGGGATTGAAATCGTTTTTATACTTCTCTCCTGTGAGGTGAATAATTCCATGGCGTGTGTAGATCGAACCATGCCGGCCGATACGCGTCGCCGCGACACAATCAAAGAGGTCAATGCCATTCGCTATGCCCTCAAGAATGTCACCGGGCTCTCCTATCCCGAGGAAATGCTTCGGCATTTCCTCGGGCAATTCGCTCATCGCGGCTTGGAGCGCCCCGCGCATGTCCTCTTTGCTAAATGACCCACCAATCCCGATGCCGTCAAAGCCCATTGAGGCGATTTCTCTGGCTGATTCCCTGCGCAAATCCTCGTGCCTGCCACCTTGCACGATACCAAAAATTGCCTGCTTTTGATTTGCATCGATATTGTGTCTGTGAGCGTTCAAACTTCGGAGTGCCCAACGATGAGTGCGCTCTATTGCTTCTCTTTGGTATTCATATGAAGCGGTTGGTGAGGTGCACTCATCAAAAGCGAAGAACAGGTCGGCGCCAAGCGCGTGCTGAATCTCGACAGATCGTTCTGGGGTGAAGCGGTGCAGCGAACCGTCTAAGTGTGAGGTGAAAGTAACTCCTTCTTCATCAATGACTGCGAGTTGACCGTGCTGACTTGCGATGTCCTCGTCATAGATTGCGGGCTTCATCTCAACTTCCTCCTCAATAGTTTTTTTAACGAATTTAGAAATTGTCTTTCCAAACGCCACTCCGAGCGAAAATACTTGGAACCCGCCCGAATCAGTTATCGTTGGTCCAGTCCAGCCCATAAACTTCCCTAACCCGCCGGCTTTTTGCACAATCTTTTCACTCGGCTGTAAATAGAGATGATACGTGTTCGCGAGTACGACTTCAGCCCCGAGCGAGAGCAGCTGCTCGGGCGAGATGCCTTTCACGCTCGCCTTCGTGCCCACGGGAGCGAATGCAGGCGTGTGGATGACGCCATGCGACGTTGTAAGAACGCCCGCACGTGCAGTCCCCTCGTGGGCCTCGATTTTGAATGAAATCGCGCTCATTTCACCTCACTATCGCATCAAGCGCGACATTTGACAAACCATATTTGAAGTGTATCATTATACCTAGATAGAACGTGGCTGACCCAGACCGGGTTGGCACATGAAAAGGAGGCTTCTGATGAAAAGAATGCGGTTGTACGGGGTCGCCACGTTGGCGACAGTAATAGCCGGGTGTTTCGGGCCCGGTTCAGTAAACAGAATTCCACTCACTATGCCGGGCGGCGAGAAAGCGACAATTGTCGCTCACAACCAGCAGGTACCAGACTACATGCTGAGTCCGTCCAAGGTGGCCCTCAACTTCATAGTAAAGGGCAATGTTAGTGAGAAGCAACTCGCAGCGGTCGCAGCGGTGGAGGACGCTTGCAGGGTCTACACAAACGACGTGACCCCAAGCGATCTTGTGGCTGTGGTCTCGGGCGGTGTCGTGTACGGAATTGCCGGATTCATTGGTGTAGGCGCGGGCTCTCAGGCATTTGCTGGTGCGAGCTTCGTTGAATATGGAATGTACGGTGCCGCCGCTGGCGGGTTGGGGGGCATGGCAAATGCCTTCATCAGCAACCGAGCGGGGCGGACGTACACGTTTCAGAACTGCGGAAGAGAGGCACTTGATCTCTTTTCGCAGTATAAAGTGCGTGTCCTCCAGAAGAGCCCTTGGTAACGGGCCTCGAGGGAACGAAAAATGGGCGTCGGTACAGAGATACCGGCGCCCATCTTATTTCTCCATTTCGTATTATTGAGCGGCTTTTTGTACCTTCAAGAGCTCCACATCGAATACGAGCGTTGAATTCGCGGGAATGATGCCCCCGCCGACCTCCTGATTGCCATACGCGAGAGCCGCAGGAATCACGAGATGGCGCTTGCCACCCTCTTTCATGCCGGCGACGCCCTCATCCCAACCTTTTATCACTTCCCCTATCCCGAGCGTGAATGTGAATCCGTTGTTTGATGATTTATCAAATATTACGCCACTCGTCAGGGAACCGACATAGTTCACCGTCACGCGGTCGCCTGGCTCAGCGGTAACACCGGTACCAACCGATACCTCGGTAACTTGCAATTGGTTTGTAGTATCTGTGGGCATGGTGGTTGATGCGGCTTGGTTAGGATCAGTGGTAAGAGCGGCGGCTTGCTGTGACTGTTCTATATCGCCAAATGGCGACATGCCCGGGACGATAAAAAACAAAGCAATGACAGCGAGCGCGAGCGCGACAGCAATTCCTGTTTGGGTTGGTTTCATAAAGCGAGAGTTTAGGCACTAGGCATTAGAGTTTGATAATTACGTGGCTTTAAAGGCCTTAAAACGTTTGACCTCCTCGGCAACCGCATGCTTCGCGATCTCCTCGTGGCTCGGTACCTCGCGGTCGAGGTAGGTCTTCAGCGCTTCTGCGTCCCCCCTCTCGGCGAGCTTCATGAATTCTGTGCGTCCGCCATCAGAAAGCTTGTCGAGCAGGGCAAGGGTTGCTGCCTTGAGTGCGACTTCGCCGAACTGACCAATAAGTTCTTTCTGTTTATCTGCTGGTATATCAGCAATGCCGAGATCATTCGCGATGAGAGATGTTAATTCGTCTTGCATAGGGGACAGCATAGCATGGATTATTGGACAATCTTGCGAAATTCATCAGGCACGGGCGGTTTCATAAATGACTTGAAAAAACCCATGAAGCCTTTTGTACGAATGGGATGACCAACAGTCACTTCTCCATCGGGTCCCTTGAAATATGGTATGCGATACTCAATATTGGTGTTATCAGCATTGAAAACAAGATGTCGCGCGTGTGCTGGGTCATCGAAATATTTTCCTATGAGTCGAGCTCGTTCTTCAGGCGAACCGCCGTATACAAAAAATTGCTTTCCGCCTGCATCTGCATAAATATGCGGTACGGTCGGCGAGACTTCGATCCCAAATTTGTTTTGAATATTTTCGTGGATGATTGCCTCGGTTGACGACTGCTGTATCGCATCCGTCCCGTCTGCAGATACTGTCCCTCGAGGAACGGTATCGGTTATCGGAGTTTCAATTTCTTCGCTGGTGGGAACCGGGACTTCAGCTTGCGCGCTAGTAACATCCTCAACTGGAAGGGTCACGGGGGTTTCTTCCAGGGGTGTTTCGATTGATTCGACGGGGTGTGGAACCTCAACGTGAGTTTGGGGAGGATATGGCGGAGTAGTGTGCGCGCCAATCGGTGCATGGACAGTTTCGCTCACGTGGTGCGCAGCGTCAGTCATATGCACCTGGCCGTCCATGCCAATTTCAAAATGAGTACCCGGATTAACCTGCACACTCGTGCCGTCGGCATTGAAGAAGTCGTGTTGCTGATCACTGGCTATCTGGTGAATAACTCTGTCAATCGTCTGCGCATCAGCGTGTAGAAGTCTGGAGGCGTCGCTTCCCTCCGGATAATCAGAGAAATTGTTCGAATGCATTTGTTCATAGAGGCGCTTCAACGCGTATTCGTAGCCACGTCCGCGCGAGGCATCGACTGATACGTATGGTACTTCTATATTGCGACTCATCGGGCCGGGCTCGGGCGTCGCGACTCGCGCGCCCATTCCCGTTGAGTGTGGCATGTAATGCGTCGCGCCAAGCCAATCGCGGAGTGCATCGCTGCCGTACTCGATGATTTTTCGCGCGGCATAGCCAGTACCAAAGGCGAACGTAATGGCTAGTACACCTGCCATCGCCTGTCGGGTATTCTCAGACCTGCCCTCTATAAATTTCTTCATCCACAATTGCCGGCCGAGCCTGTCCGTTGCTGTGCCTTCAGCAATATTTTTTATATAATCCTGTAACTTCACGAACATACCGAGACTGCCGAAACCGCGTTGCGAGAGGACTCCTGTCGCGCAGGCATAATACAACGCCGCAGGCGCGCCGAAGCCGGCCGCTGCCATGGCTCCTCCGCCGAGCGCGAGACCTGTGATAACTTTGTACGTCATCGGCAATTTGTTGTACTTCTCGCCTATCTTTCGAACAAAAGATGCGCCTTCAGGGCTGAGTTTCTCTTCCGCTGATTGGTTAAGAGCCTCAGAGCGTTTGGCGAGACGGTCTGCCGCCGCTTCGGCTGTAATTGGCGCGATCTCGGGCTTGACAACTGGTGTTTCTGGTTGAGTCGCAATCACCTCTTTGGCCGGTGCCTCAGGGCTTGGTAGCGGTGCCGCGACCACCTCTCGTGCAGTTTTTGCAGTCTCTAAGACTTTACCTGTGGCCTTCCGTTCATCTGCGCGTAGCTCTTCCTCAAGAGTAAGAATTTCTTTTTCTAAATCAGCACCCTTGTCTCCACCTGCGTGTTTCACCGCCCGCTCAAGATTCTTGATTTTGTCGCGGAGCGAGCCGATTTGGTTCGGGGACGTTTCTGGTCTCTGATTTTTTAGCAGGGCCTTGTCTTTTTTGGCGATTGGTTCAAGGGCACGCAGTCTTTCTTCTCGAGAAAGAACCTCCCTTTCTAAATCCTCTTTTCGCATACCTGGGACCGGATGCGCCACTCTATGCTCTAACTCGGACAGCTCTTTACGGAGACGCCACACCTCGCGGACCATAGTTTCATCAGGTTCGATAGTCTCTGGACCTACGACAGTCGGTGTTTCTTCAGCTGCTGTCGTATAGGCAGGTTCGGCAACTTCATTTTCCTTGCCGGGTACAATGATATTTGGATCCTCTAGTTCTTCCTGATTTGGAAACTGACTAATCAGTGACGCGATGCGGCTGCGCTCTTTTTGTGCTGCTTCTTGCGCCGTAAATGGAGCCGACTCGACCGTATCAGGTGTCTCATCTGCTTTGGAGACCTCGTTTGCAGGACCGTTTTTAATTACCGCGCGCTTCCTATCATTTTCCTCTTTTGCTTGGGCACGAACTATTTGTGTGCGTTCTTTAAGTGAAAATCTTTTTTTTTCAATTTTTTCCGACATACACTAGTGCGACAGATATCGCTCGCGGATCATAGTCTCAACGGTAGCACGGTCACGACCGTAGGTGAGCGATGACAGGTGGATTAGATCATCCACTTGCGCAGGGTTCCCCGGCAGCAGGTCAGGTGTCTTTAAGTCGAATGCCTTTTGCGGCACTCCCGTGGCGAGAATCTTCACGTAGGCATTGCGAAATTCGAGATTGACGAAATCGAGTGCCTCGAAGACTGGCGCGAACTGCTTCGCGAAGAACTCCGCGTCCTCCTCACCGACGCGGAAGACGACCATATTCCCTACGTTGCCGAAGACGGCGTTACGCGTTTTCTCTTCTATTTGATGGAGAAACTGATGTGCTACTGAAAGCGCAAGCTTATATTTGCGCGCTTCCGAAAGGATGCCAGGAATCGAGTCGGTCGTTACGTTCTGGAATTCATCGATGTAGAGATAGAACGGTGGATATGACTCGCGGTCCGCCGGCTGGCGGATATCAGCTCGTGACAGAGCCGCCATAAATATTTTTCCAACGAGGATAAGTCCGAGGAGGTTGGCATTGCGCTCTCCGAGACGCCCTTTCGAGAGATTGATGAGCAGAATCTTCTTCGAATCAATAACGTCGCGGAAGTTAAACGAGGATTCCTGCTGTCCCACGATGGGACGAATAAAGTCGTTCGCGGTGAAGTCGTCGAATTTGTTCGTGATGTACGGCACGATGTTCTCGAGCGAGGCCTCTCCGCCCGCCTTCGTCGCGATATCGTTCCAGAATTGATTTACGATCGGGTTCAGACTCTTAGTGAGCTTCTGCGCACGGAACTCGCTGTTGGAGAGCACTCGCGCGATGTCGAGCATTGTCGAACCGCTTGAAGGATCCTCCATGACGAGCAACGTCGCATTGCGGAAATACTGTTCGAATGCGGGCCCCATGCTTTCGGGTACGTCGCCGTAGAGGCGTCGGAATATCATAAAGAGCTCATTCACGATGAACGTCTTTTGTTCAGGCCTCGAAGGATCATACTCGAGGAAGTTGAGACCGAACGGCCGCGAGAGATCAGCCGGATCGAAATAGATAACATCTTCGTAACGCTCTGGTGGAACCGCTGCGAGGATGTCGATGATGTCGGATCCATGTGGGTCGATGAAGCAACAGCCATTGCCTGACTTGATATCTTCAATAATCATCGATTTCATGAGGCCGGTCTTACCAGTACCCGTTTGACCGATGATATAGAGATGGCGCAGGCGATCTTCCGCGTCGAGATACGCACGTGTTTCGCGCCCGCGGTAATTGTTGATGCCGAGGAGGGCGCCTCCGCCAGCTGGCGGCTGCAGTAGTGTGAGCGGTGCGGGCGCGTGAGTGAAGCGCGCCTGTTTCAGGTGCGGTGAGGACTCGATGCCTGATGGCGGGAAGTGATAAATTGTTGTGAGCTCGCGCAGCGACATCGGCAGTGCCGCGATGTCCGGCAAGCGGAAGGAGAAATCTTCAAATATGTTGCGCGACCACCTTCCTGCCTCGTGTCGCTTGAACTCGAGATGATTCCCCCCAGTGTTCGCGAATTGATTAAAGGCGGACTCAAGTTCACCGAGAACCTGACCCGCCTTCCGAGCATCCTGCGACGATGCCGTAAGACGTATCGTCGCACCGACAATCGGTGACGTGATCTTCCTCTCAACCTGCTCGATGAAGTTCTTGTTAGCCTCTATCTGCCGCGTCTCCGCTTGCTTCCCCTTCTCCTCATCCTTCGGCTTGTTCGAGAAGAGTATGTGACCGAAGTCATGCAGGAGTTTGCCGAGCGCGGTCTCAGGCGTGTTAAATGCATCGCGTTTCTTCTCACCTTTGCGAAGCGCTTGCAGAATCTTGCGATAATGCTTCACATGCCGCTCACCGCGCGGTTCGACGATGATCTGGAGCGCCGCGCCTTCGCCCGTGTTTTCTATCTTCGCAAATGCGTTCGTGATCGCATTTAAGGGATCATAGTCGAAATCGGTATAGTCCTTCAGCGGCAGTGACGCGTTTTCTGCGAAGTGCGCCGTAGAGGCAAGCGACGTTCCTCCCGACACGAAGATATTGTAATCAAATGGCTGCGGCACGAGGTGCGCATCGGGAAATATTGCCAGTAGCTGCTTCTCGAAAAGATTCGCCTTCGTATTTGGCACGGAAACATAGAATTGCAGCTCGGGGCTATTGGCCGGCACCGCGAGCTCGAGCGCGAAATAGGGCGGCTCGCCCTTTGAAGCGTCTTCGACGGAGAGCAGACCCGCATAGAATTGCTCCATTGCTGAGATGAGCTCTTTCAGTGTCTTTGCCCGAGCATTCAGCTCCTCGGCCTTAGGCCCTGGAAGCGCGATCTCATAAAGCGTCATCTTGAGTGCCACAAATCGCGGAGCTTTTTCGTCGGCACCCATAACTGGAAGACCGGAAGAGACATAGCGCACGAGATAGCGGTGAAAGTCGTCCTCGACATGCGGGTTATGGAGCTTCTCGGCAACGGAAAGAGCGTTCTTAATCCCCTTCTCTTCCATCGTTTTCTGCAATTTAGCGACCGTTTGTTCGCTATCACCGAGGTTAAGCTCGGCCATAATATTCGTAGCAGTTGTCTTCATCTGCGACTCGCTCATGCGCATTTCTGGCGCGAGAACTTTTACGGGTGCGGCGTGATGCGCACGGAGCTGTTCAGATACAAGATGTTCGCGTTCGACACGTGTGCCGCCTGACGCGAGCTCGGCCTCCTTACGCACAACTTGCTCGCGCAAATAGGCGAGCTCTTCCTCCGGCGTCGACAGCTTCGGTGCGGATTCCATTTCATACAGTATACTGCACGGACATGGAACAAATCCTGCAGACGTGGATACAACTTTTTTCTGATCCGATAACGGTCATCAAGGCCGGCGGCTATATGCTCATCGCGCTGCTCGTCTTTGGCGAAAGCGGCGTCCTTATCGGGATATTTTTCCCCGGCGACTCGCTCCTTTTCGCAGCGGGACTACTTGCCGCGGGCGACTTTCTCTCGTTTGGACCGCTGGTCTTACTTGTGGTGGTCGCGGCGATTCTCGGCGATTCTGTAGGATATTGGTTCGGCACGCACGTTGGCCCGGCGCTTTTCAGACGCGAGGACTCGCGTTTTTTCAAGCAGGAATATTTGAAGCGTACGGAACAGTTTTATCAAAAGTATGGCGGTCGCGCGCTGATCCTCGCGCGATTTGTCCCGATTGTGCGCACTCTCGCGCCTATTCTCGCGGGTGTTGGTTCAATGGAATACCGCCAATTTATTTCATACAACGCCATAGGAGGTCTCCTGTGGGGCTCAGGCGTTGTCTCTCTCGGATTCTTCCTAGGCAACGTAATTCCGAATAGCGATCGCTACATTCTCCCGCTCACGCTCGCCGTCGTCGTGGTATCGTTCATCCCCATCTTGATTAACTTCTTTCGAAGTGAGCGGACAGAACAGACATGACTACCTGCTAATTCCTCCAACTCCCATCGCAATCCCCTACGAGCGTGCCGGAGAAGTTGAGCGGATAGGGAGTCGCCGTCAGACTGATCGAGTTGCTCCCCTGCGTCTCAATGCGCCACTGTCCCACGCTGCCAGTCTGGGAATTCCCGGTGGTGGCTCGAAGAAGGTTGAGAGCATCGTCAATATCTATGGCACGGTCTCCCGAGGTATCACACGCCTGCTGCTGGAAGATTGAGGGGACGAGCTTACCTACGGTGATATACAGGACGGCGAGTGCATCATTAATATCGAAGGTATCTCCAATCGACTCGGAGTTCTTCCCTGCCTGCGCGGCATAGGTGCCGAGCGGAATGTTTGAGAATGTATACGAGCCCGTGCCATCTGTGGTCGCCGAGGCAACGGACGCACCTGACGTATTCAAGAGCCGTATCGTTACTCCCGGAATGGTTCCGCTCATTGTATTGCCTGAGGGACCGGCATATCGGAGTGTGCCGGAGATGGAGGAGGTGGTGGGAGGGGGAGGTTGCGAATCTATAGTGAAGATGTTGATCGTACTCGCGCTATCGCCTGCATACACGAGATTGCTTGCGATGGCAATGGCTCTCGTTGATCCCGACACGCCGAGTTTATCAACCAGTATTGGCGCTGTCGGATCGGAGACATCGACAAGCGATACTCCACCATTCGGATCGGTATGATTCACTGCTGGAGTCGCTAGAATGACCAGTGTTCCAGTAACATCGATCCCTTGTGCGGTAACGCCACTCAATGAGCCGACTTGCACAGGGTTAGTCGGAGTTGCTACATCGATAATCTTAAGCTGTCTCCCGTCGAGCGCATAAACCATTTGATTTGCTGTTGCAAGTTGAGACGCTGATGTCGCGATCGATCCGACAATAAATGGGTGCGTTGGTGTATGGATGTCGATTACCTGTATTGACGTGCCGGTACCAACGTAGGCATAGCCAGTGCCGACGCCGACTGCGACCGCCGCGGCGGGAGTTGCTGTGGAACCAATAATTCTTGGAAGTGTTGGGTTGCCAATGTCTACAACTTGCAGCCCGCCATTTCCTGCCGCCACGTAGACTACCGACCCTACAGCCTTGACATCTGAAGCGTAGCCGTTGAGTGTTGTGACTCGTCCAATAACCGCTGCTTGACTCGGGACAGTGAGATCAAGAACAGCGACGTCGGTGTGCGCGGGGTTCCCCGGCATTGTTTGTATGACGTACGCAAAAGAACCGGACATGCTAACGGATCCAAACGTCCCGGCCGTCTGACGAACAATGGCTGGAGCATTTGCGCTGCTCACATCAGCCACTCGCATGCCCCAGGAGCCACCTGTTGTGATGGATATACGCCCGTTCGAAGCGATACCAGTACTGCCGAAGCCATTATAGACATTGGTAAGTACTCGAGGGATTGTCGCATCAGAAACATCGATGAGATAGAGCCCTCCCTTCGAGGTAGGACTGGGCGTGGTGTTTACCTCAGGGCTTGCGGTGTAGAGCGTAGCACCTACAACGTCGAGACCCTGCGCACCGAAACTGCTTGTAGAACTTAGTAGTCGGGGCGCGGAAGGTGTACTAACATCAATGATGCTGAGTTGGTAGCCGCCGAGCAAATACGCTTTGCCATTTGTCACGATAATATTTGTTGCGGGAACCGGAAACGATTTGACAACGAATGGTTGGCTGGCATTGTGTACGTCGATAATGGTCATGTTCGTATTTGCTGCTACATATGCATAGCCATTGACAACGTCGATGTCTTGGGCTTGTGTCGATATTGGGGCGGTTCCTACGATGCGCGGCGAGGCGGGGTCGCTCACGTCTATTATTCTGAGACCCGTATTGCCGGCCACCACATATGCCGTACTGCCGATCACGCGCAGTCCTGTGAAGTCGCTTGCTCCAACCGTTTTTCGTCCAATTATATTCAGGTTGGCCGGCTGAGAGAGATCGACGATCGCGAGATCAGTGTGTGGCGGATTCCCTGGTATCGTTTGAAGCGCGTAGGCAGTATTTCCAACCACCGCGACATTGCGAAATGTTCCGTCGAGGTGGCCGAGTATTCTGGGTGATTGGGCTCGAGGATTACTGACGTCAATAATTGTTAAACCGAGACCTCCGGATGTCACGGCCGCGAGGGATCCATCGGCAGAAACATGATCGCCATAGAATCCTGGGTTGGCTGATGTTATTACTGCCGGTCGATCACGATTGGATATATCAACAATCGATAGTCCAAACTGCATAGACGCGACATACGCTAAATGTGAATCTGCATCTATGTCGACATCTTTGGCCTGCCCCACGTCGGGCACATTTCCAACCAGTTGAAGACTCGGCTGCGTCGATGCCAAAGAACTCGGGAGTGAAATGAAGAGCGCAGCCACTGAAATAACGATAGCGGTGAGTCGTTTACCTATTGATGACATATACCACCAATTGTAGCGCATTTTTAAACGTCCCTGAACGATGTCTTAGTGTTGACTCCAGATGTGGAAGACCCAGTTTATGACGGCGAGTACGACTAGATTTATTTTAGCTCGGATTCGATCACATCTCTGAAGTTCCCGTCTACGCCCTGGGTTGGCAGGAATGGGAGAGCGCCCACAAGAATCTGTGTGCCAATGACGACAGACGGAGTCGAGCCGATTCCCAGCTTCTGCGCTTCTGCGGTGTTCGCGTTTGCCGCTTGTGTATAGAGCTCCGCATTCGCCGTGACATCTACGGCGACTTTAGCTGCGTCAATTCCGGCAATACTGGCATTTAGCTTGTCGATTGAGTCCGCGTTGCCGAACCCGCCACCCTCTTCATCTTGTGCGGTAAACATTGCCGTGCGCCACTCGAAATACTTGTCTGGATACAGTTTCCAGACTGATCGACTGTAGAGAGCTGCGGTAAGCGAATCGGGACCGGCACGGGGAGTGAGGAAGACGACGTCCTTAAAGACCACTTTCGCTTTGCCTGTGTCGACATAGTTCTTGATAATGTCGGGCAATGCGGGGACGATATTTAATCCGGGGACACCTCCTACCTCAAAAGCCTTGCAGAAGGGACACTGGAAATCACTCCAGAAGGCAAGGGTGAGAGGAGCATTTGGCTGTCCAATGAAAGGTTCGCCCTCGATGTTTACATCCGAAATGTCTATTGACGCGGCACCGTCTGGCCCCGGCGTTACCGGACGGGAACCATTCCACATGACAGCGCCGGCTATGAAAAGACCAGCAAGCACGACAGAAACTGGTAGAAAGTATTTGTTAGTGGTGTCCATATACAAGCGATTGTATCACACGCTTGGAATGCGCAACTTATGTTGAAATCCGCTTCCACTCAGATCTTTCTCCGCGTCGGCGCGCATCGGCCATTTTGAGTTCGTCGTAGATGCCGTCGATAAGGTCGTATTTTCTGGCTTCTGCAAGTGAGACCCACGCATGCTGGTCAGTTTCGCTCTGCTGCAGTGTGACTTCCCCGCTTTCCCATTCGGCCATGCAGGAGATCACGAGCGACGGTGCTCCGTCCTTATGTATGGTCGCGAGCGAGGTGACGTACTCAATTTTATTAATGCCGAGCCCCACCTCTTCCTTAACTTCCCTCCTCAATACCTGTTCGAGCACGTTGTACCAGTACTCTACCGTGTCCTTGGCCAAATTGACATAGTCATTCGTTTCGAGTTTGCCACCCGGGACCGTCCACCGGCCTGGAAAACGCTTCTTTGCGAGTGCCCGTCGCGTAATCAAATATTTCCCGTCCTTCACTATAATCGCAGTGACAACTACCTCGTGCAGAAATTGGTTTTGCATATTTATTGGTATTGAATATAAATTGGCGCGGGGGTGAGTTTCAGGACCTCGCTCGTGGTAAGCATACCGGTCGACGGTGGCTTAATGTCGTTTTTATAAAAGAGTTTAATCCCCGTGAACTGAACCGGTTCGGGATAGATGACTCGACTGTACGTGCCCTTCTTCTTCTCCTTTGATCCGAAGCCATCCATATCCATTACGATCTGTACTTCAGGTAGAGGGTGTATCTGCTTATAGTTCGTGACCATCTTTTGTGTGAAGCGATGCACGACGAGAACCTTTGGCGGCAGACTATTCTCACGTACGAGCTTCGCCAGGTATTGCGTGGCGAAGTTCACATCGACCGCATCTAAGGTGCCGATAACCGTCCCGGGGCGGTCTCCATACTTCATTGAGAATTCAGGGTCTATAGCCAGATGCACCTGCGGCATTTTAAGATATTTCTCAAGCATCGGAAGCTCGCGTTCTACCGTGCTCTTACCCACTTGTACATCGAGAAACACGATACCGTTCACTTGCCGCGCGACATCGAGCGCATGATCGATCTGATCATCCGGCATGCGGAGAATGTACCTACCCTCTTTTCCCGCTGCGTATTGTGCTACCACCGCGATGTAGTGAATCGCCGGAATGACGGGAGTTGTTGGATCTGCTTCTTCCCACCTCTGTGCCTCTGCGCGCAACATGCCGAGCATTTGATCAGTAGGGTATTCGCCGAGTACACCCATTCCTTTCGCATAAAAATTTCCGTAATACGCGACGATGCGCTTGAAAGGTAGCAGTGCTCCGACATTCGGGTAGACGGCTTTGACTGGCCAGAGCCGACCCGTCGAGGAGGCAACCTGCGCGTTCGGTGATGTTGTGGTAGAGAGTGCGACATGCGCAAGTTCGAGAAGCCGCCGATCGTAATCGACCGTATCGAGTATGGGCGGTGGTAGTAGCTTCTGGACGGCATTCGTCGCCTCGGAACGATATTCCGAGACGACCAGACTGGAGAAGAATAGCGCATACACAACTACTGCCACCACGACGACAGTAGCGGCAGTCGCCATTTGCTTGTACGACATGTGTGGCTATTCTAACTGACCAAGGCTGAAAATCCTACGAATGGAAGACATAAGAAACCCAGCCCGGTCGAGGACCGGGTTTCCCTTCTCTGAAATTAATTCCATTTTAGAGATTGAATAACCGGAAAAACCAGCCGAGAAGACTGAATACGTTCTCGTGCTCTTTAACATAGAGCTGCGTAGAGCTTGCAACATCTGTGAGGGCTATGATTTGCACGTCAATTGCCGCTCTTGTCGTCGTGCTTACGGCGCGATCACGGGCTTTGGTAAGGCGATCAATTCTGTTATCTGTTGTGACGATCGTGCTGCGCAATTCACCCAGACTCTTATAGTCTGGACCGATTAGGAATTTTTTAAAGCCGTTCTCGTGATCAAGAGTTTCCATTGCGCTCACGGTAGTATCGGTGGTCGATGCCTGCTCACGCGCGACAACGCGCACGTCTGCGCCGATACCGCCATCGCGATCGGCTACAGTAAGGAGTCCCTGTACGATCGTTGCAACACGACTGCGATGCTCTTTGCCCTGACCATCGTCAGCATCGTCATCACCGCGCGTACTCGACGTCGCTACACTTGATGTAGCATTATCGCGATCGATATCATCATCGATGTCGTTCGTGCTGCTTGCACTGTCGTCATCTCGGTCAATATCAACAGACGATGTAGAGGAGCGGCGTTCACCCGCGTTCACTTTCAATTCACTACTCACGCGAACTTCAGCACCGTTTCCGCTGTCATTTTTCGCACCTGCTATAAGAGGCGCGACGATGAGTGTACCTAGCAGCGCACCCGCAATAATCTTCGTGTATAAGCTGTTCATACGGCTGTGTATCTAGAATTAGTCCGTTAATCAATCTCTCAACAGTATACATGACGTATGAACCCGCCACTTCTGTCAGCCAGATTAGTATTCGATCGTGATTGGAAAAGATACAGACGCTGAAGTACCAGGTGCCTCGCGCTTTCCCCACTGCTCTGAAGTTCCTGCCTGTGGCGTCGTCACTCTGATGAGATCGGCTGACGCGTTTCTATAGACCACTTTCTGACTCACGACTTTGAAAATGAAACGGTAGTCAGAACTCTTGATCGGCGTCGCTGAAACTTTCGTAGGCTTTACATCGACGAGCGTGACTGCCTCTGTATCCGTCGTGACGGATTCGCCGAGAAAGAATATCTGATCGGTGGTGCCGAGGCCGCTCATGATGCTCGCGCGGACACGCACTCTGCCAGCCCAGATGCACTGAACGTCAGACGGACAGCGGCTGTCCTCGACCACCTCACGCGGTGTGATCGTGACCGCGCCCACTTTGCCGGATTCGCCAAGGCCAAGCGCGATCAACCCATTTTCGCTTTTCGGATTCGAAGGGGCGCTGGAAGTGGCTACTGGTGTGGGTACATTATTTGCGGTTCTGTATCCATCTAGATAGAACACGATGCCAAGCGCAATAACGAGCAGCAAAACTATAACTACTCCGGACGCAAGATTTCGTGTGGTAGAAGTCATACGCATGTAATTATAGCAAAAACCCATTTTTGTTTGGGGACTTTGGTAGGCTAGAGCTAGAATTGCTAAGCAATATATTATTTTTTGGCCCAGCGATCCTTGTCACGTCCGTAGCACTTATCCATCGTTTTTTGGAAACCGCGTTCTATGTCTATGTCGAGTGAGTTTGAAAGACACGCAAGTGTAAATATGATATCTCCTATTTCATCTTCTACCTCTTGCACATCTTCAGTAGATTTCTTTTGCTTGGGGCCAAAGCGATGGTTAATCTCACGCGCGAGCTCGCCTGTCTCCTCGGCGAGACAAGCGATAATTTCGAGCGGCTTAAAATATCCAATCTTGTATTGCCGCACCCACTCGTCTACCTGCTTTTGAGCATTCTTCATGGTGTGCATATTATCACCTCGGGCTGGCGTTCGTAGAGGATGTACGAACCTTTATTCTAACCGATCCCTCACGCAGCGGTATTCTTTCCGCCATACGATCTGTCGAGAGTCAGTGCCGCGCAGAGGAACTGGCTCGCGCGGCGTGATTCGTAGCCAGCTGCAGAGTCATTTTTATGAAAGAGTTCTTGCCGCCGGTGTAGCTTTCTTTGTCGGTCGGATATTTCTTCGCCAACTTTTCCTTAAGATGACCGTATTGGATCGTGTGCCTCACGTGGGTTAGGAGATAGTCGCGAAATAGCATGTCCGTCATCCACTTCGCGCCTTTGTATCGCATGACATGTACATAGTGCGTTCGCCTGGCATCAGGTCCCTTTGCAAAAAATATTTCTTGGGCGGATTTTTTGTGGAACCTATAACCTAACAAGTTCATTATTCTTGTTAATTTGTTAGCATCTTTTAATCTCCGAATTCCTATCGATATGTCGATGATGGGCTTAGCGCATAGCTTCGGCACAGCGGTGCTACCAATATGCTGAATATCGATGACACGATCACCAAGATTCTCTTGAAGTCTTGTTCTCTCTTTCTCAAATTCTAAGGCCCATTCTTTATCGTGTGATGCAAGTTTTACAACACCGCGTTTAAGCCCGATCATCTGATAATTATAACAAAACCTCGGTTAGACCGTCTGGGTCGATGTTGGAACCAATTACTGATACCCGCCGTCAACCACGAGAGTAGCTCCTGTTATAAAGCTTGCGTCCTCAGACGCGAGAAAGACGACTGCCTTTGCGATCTCCTCGGGACTCCCCCATCGCTTTAGGGCGATATGCTGAATCTCGCCTTCGATATATTCCTTCTCGAGTCCCGCATTTATATCGGTATCGACCCATCCCGGTGCAACACAATTTACCCGTATCTCAGGCGCGAGCTCTTGGGCAAAGTTCTTAGTCAGGCTGATCACCCCGGCTTTCGAGATGTCATAGTCGGCCGACTCGGGGCTGAGCGTATCAATGCCGTTAGTCGACGAAATGTTGATTATTGAAGCGCACATTCTTCCTCTCATGTGCGGCACCGCATGTTTGATACACAGGAACGTACCAATAAGATTTACACCCAGCGTATGTTCCCATTGCTCCGCCGTCTTTTCGAGCAATGGTGAGTCGATAACGATCCCTGCGTTGTTCACCAATACATCAATTCCTCCGAAGTGGGTTGCTGCCTCGGTCATCAGTCTTTTCACATCTGCCTCGTTTGCAACGTCGGCCTGTATTGCGACGACCTCGCCTCCTGCTTTATTTATCTCGATAACAGTTTCGTCGGCAGCGACTTTGTTGTTCGCGTAATTCACTACGACCTTTGCGCCCTCGCGTGCGAAAGCTATCGCAGTCGCCTTACCAATTCCGCGACTCGAGCCCGTGATCACAGCCACCTTATCTTTGAATCTCATGAAGAAAGAGTACCACGGCGTGTGAGGAAATGACCGGTTCGAACCCTTGCTGAGCATCCGAAAACTTAGGATTTATGCTACGAAAGTTTCCGACGTTGGCTAAAATGAGTTGATTTTACGAAGTGCTGGGAGACTAGGAATCGAACCTAGATTGAGGGCTTCAAAGGCCCCTGTCCTACCGTTAGACGATCTCCCAATAAAGACACAGTATCATTTATTGCACGTTCGTTAAGACCCGCAAAGCGTTCCTAGAGCGGAGAGATCGGCAGAAGTCGGTACCAGATTACCGCTTTCGTTCTTCGCGAACATGATTGCTTTGGGGTCGTCGTTGTGGCCGAGGCCGATAGCGTGCCCGAATTCATGCGCGAGGACGCGCTTTAATTGGTCAGTGCCGATGAATTCGAAGATGTTAATGCGTGTCCCTGACGCGTCTCGCACGTACTGCCCTTGCTCGAATGTACGTCCAGCGCTCTGATTGAATGCAGCAACCTCAGCATTCAGCGCCGCGATGCTCGCATTATATGCTTCTATTTTGCTCTTTACCGAATTTGAGAGAGTTTGCAATGACTGTCTCTCGGCGGCAAGTGCTTTAGCTTCGCGAGGTATCGCACCGCCCTGCGCATTTATGTCGCGCACTTTCTCATTATAAATCTTCTGGGCGGCGGTGAGCTTATCTTGCAGTGTTTCAAGTGCGGCTCGCGCGGTATCGGCCTCTGCTTGCTTCAACGCGATCTGGTGACCGAGTTTCGCCGTGGCCTCTCGTTCGTCATAGACTAGATTAATCTTCATCGCCGCCTCTGGGTCGTACGCGAGGATAGTCTTCTTCGCCGCAGTGTTCCAGATAGCTGCTGCCGCCTTCGCGTCGGCGATGAGGGCTGCACTTCCGATGCCGAATCGCGCATCAACCGCTCCGATTGCGTACACGACGGGCTGTGTACAGGGTCGCGTGTCCTGGTAGCGAGTATAGAGGCCGACACCTGCTGCTGCAACAACGACAATGAGCACGAGCCAACGAATCCCATCGGAGCTCATTCTTCGTTTCCAAACAGCTCAAGCACAGCGAGCTCGAGCGGAAGCGCGGGGATCGGCGCATAGCGGATGCGCTCTGCCGCTGTGAGGAATGCAAGCATCGTCGTGTGCGTAATTCCGCCTTCTGCAGAGAACTTTTCGAGTGCAGAGAATTCGTCCTTGCCGAGTTCCTCGGCGAGCGATGGTCGCAACTCGGGGGCATAACGGATAAGAAGTGTCGCTCGCAGTGCTTCGAGAACCAGCTCGAGGAAGAGCTTCATATCAACATCAGCCTTTGCAGCCTGCTCGATAGCTGTGAGAGCCTTCCCGCACTCGCCTTCCGCGAGCGCGCTTATGAGCGCATGCACCTGTTCGCGGCGCGGAGCTCCTGTGGCTTGTTCTACTTCGACTCGCGTGAGTTCCTTACTCTCAGTGCCAGCAAACACTTTCTGCAATACTGAAAGCGCGTCGCGATACGAGCCGTCGGCAAGCGTGGCGATAAGTTCCGCAGCGTCAGGCATTAGAGTGCATCCTTCCTTCTTCGCAACGGTGGAAACCATTTTCGCGAGGATTGCACGCGTCGGCTTCTTGAATTCGAATACCTGACAGCGTGACTGTACCGTCTCGGGGACCTTTTCGAGCTCGGTCGTCGCTAGGATGAATACCGCATGCGCGGGTGGCTCCTCGAGCGTTTTTAGGAATGCATTCCACGCCGACTTAGAGAGCATGTGCACTTCGTCGAGCAAATAAACTTTGTACGCTGATTCAAATGGCAACGTATACACGCCCTCCGTAAGTGTACGGATATCCTCGACACTGTTGTTGCTCGCCGCATCGATCTCGTAGAGATCGCGCTCGGTACAGCCGATCGCGTTTGCGAAAATGCGCGCGACCGAGGTCTTCCCGAGCCCGCGCGAGCCGGCGAAGAGATACGCGTGTCCGATCTTCTTCGTCTTCGCCGCTTCTTCGAGAGGCTTCGTCACCTGCTCCTGCCCCACGACATCTGCGAAGGTACTGGGGCGATGTATCCGATAGAGAGACTGGTGCGCCATGCTAGCTAGTATATAGGGATTAGGCGTTAGGCACTAGGAAGTTGCATAATAAAGAAACAGCGCTCGCGGGTGACAAAACCCACGAGCGCCGTAAAAAAGTGTGAGATCCTATCCTAGAAGTACGCATTCACTGTCGAGTACACTCTGAAGCCCATCCTCTCAGCGAGCTCTCTTGTCGTCCAGAAGGCATGCTTGGCCTCGGCAATTCTACATTTCAGAGCATCCAGATTGCCATCTGCCATGTCTGTGCCTTGCAGCCGAACTTCTGATTCGCAGAGTACTTTGAATTCTGCCGCGAGCCTCGAAACTCTCGCATCGACGACGTCCTGCGTTAGGAATACTGTTTTTACGTCTGTGACTAGACGGTCATCCTGTCTCCATTGCAGTGTCGCAGCATGCCAAATCAAGGGAACGACGATTAAGTATGTGCATCCGGCGAAGAGGGTGGCGATAATCGCCAATTGTTTGTCCTGCCCAGGAGCCAGTACCACCTTATCCTGCACGAAAAGAGCGACAATAAATGAAATCATGACACTAAAGAACACACCCACGGTAAACACGTTATCTACCCGTATTCGCTTCAACATAGCTCTTCTCCCCTCTGTTTCAACCAGAGATCTTCTCTGGAAGAGAGACGTTCTTCGCCTCCGTGTGAAAATTACCGATTATTCACAATGTTGTCAAGGTCGGCGGCAGAGTTTGCAGCCATAAGCTTCGCCCGCAATTCTGCGGCACTGTCGAAGCCGGTGACAAATGCCTTGATATGCTTTTTAAGAATCGAGAAATTCTTAGATGGAGTGATGTTCTCAAATCCGTACGCAAGCTCAATCAACGCATCCAATTTCTCTTCCAACGTATGTGGGGGTTTCGTAAATCCCCATTTCGTATCGTGTAGACCTTCAAATACCCATGGGTTACCGAACATGCCACGGCCTATCATGACCCCGTCGCAGCCGGTATCTGCGGCGAGTAGCTTCCCTTGATCGAGATCTTCGACATCGCCGTTACCGATGAGTAACACGTCGGGATTTATACAGTTTCGTATTTCGACTGCTCTTTTCATCAAATCCCAATTAGCCGGCACAAGCGACATTTCTTTGCGCGTGCGCAAGTGAATCGTGATTGCCGCTGGGGATTCCTTAAGCAGTATGGCGAGCCAGTCCTCAAGAATTTCTTGGTTATAACCGATGCGCGTTTTGACCGAGACGGGCATTGCGCTAGCGGATTTCGCAGCGCGAATGATTTCAATTGCTTGTTCGGGTTTCTTGATGAGCGCCGAGCCCGCACCTTGCTTCTCGACACTACGATCTGGGCAGCCCATGTTTAAGTCGACACCGTCGAAGCCCAGTTCTGCGACGAGCTTCGTTGCATAGGTAATCATCTCCGGCTTGGACGAAAATATTTGCGCGACGATTGGATGCTGATCTGGGGTAAATGCGAGATCACGAATGAGCGGATTTAAAGTATCAGGAATGTGTTGTATTTCTCGCGTGTGGAAGAGACCGTCTGCCGAGACGAATTCTGTCCAGAAGACATCGGGCCTGCCACGCCGCCCTACAACAGCTCGAAACGCCGCGTCGGTGACGTCGGCCATCGGCGCCATCGCGAAGAATGGTTTAGGTACATGCTTCCAAAATGATTCCATTTGACTACCGTATCAGAAATCTTCTCATCCCTCATCTCTCACACGTTCTTACCTTTTCTTGAGATATACTTTACCGTCAAAACGCAGGTCAACATAATCGAGGGATCCATCGGCAAGGTTGAGGAATGATTTCGCGGAAGCGAGTGCGTCAAATACGCTCTTCTCATGTCCAAGCACATAGGTTAGACGGGTACCACTTTCTAGATAGCTATCGACTTCGTCGCTACGAATGACGACTCGCGTGACCGGTGAACCGAATGTACTCAACTCGCGGGCGAAATCGAAAATGCCGGGGATCTTCTCCGCATGAGCAATTGTCGCGCGCAGAGGTTCGAGCGTCTCGCCTACCAGCGGTGCGTAGAGAGTGAAAGAGTTTATGAATTCTGTTGTCGTTGCAGCAGGAAAAATGATCCCGCCCGCGTCGAAGGTATAGCAGCCATGCGCTGCCCCATCAGCGGGTGGAGCGATTCCACACCAGCGCGCGATAGGCGCGCGGTTCGTGACGCGTATCGAGAGACCCGTAAGGCCATTTCTAAAAATCGAAATCGCCGCGATGTCCGGATGCGCGGTGAGAATATCGGAGCGAATAGTGTCATCTGGAATGAAGAAAATCGAGTTGCGCGGGATAATGCCGAAGTATCGCCCCTGCATTGCTGCTTGCGCTGTCGAAGCAAGCGACGTATCGCCGCCAAATATTTCAACACGAGTAATTCGCACCCGATTCTGATTAAGCACGTACACAGCCGCAGTCACGAGAATGAACACGATGACGGTGAACGCCTTCAGTATCCTCCGCCGCCGTCGACGACGGCGTTCTGCGAGGCGCTCGCCCTGATCGTGCAGGCGACTATGCCGGGCCAATGACACTCTTTCCGACATAAGGTACGAGAGCCTCGGGCACATTAATTGTGCCATCTTCTTGCTGATAGTTCTCCACAATCGAAACCAAAATTCGCGGTGTGGCAATGGCCGTTGAGTTCAAAGAGTGGGCAAAGCGCAGGATGCCTTCAGTATCGCGATAGCGGATATTGAGACGGCGCGTCTGGAAATCGTGGAAGTATGAAGCGGAGCTAATCTCACGATACGTCTTTTCTCCCGGGACCCAGAGTTCGACGTCATATTTTTTTACTTGTCCGAGTCCGATATCACCGCCGCAATTAATGACGGTGTGGTACGGGATGTTTAAGAGCTCAATGAATTCCTCGACGTTTCTATTAATAAATTCGTGGAGACGCACTGATTCGTCATGTTCAGCTCTGCAGAGCACAAGTTGTTCCCATTTGAAAAATTCATGGACGCGAATCAAGCCGCGAACATCTTTCCCGTGCGCACCTGCCTCGCGGCGGAAGCATGGTGAAAATGCAAGAAACTGAGTCGGCTGCTTTTCTAGATCAATCGTCTCGTTCATGTAGTACGCCATCATCGCCACTTCGGCAGTACCCGCGAGATATTCGCCGTTCTGTGTTTTATATAGGTCTTCTTCCCCCTGCGGTAAATAGCCTGTTCCAAGAAACGCTTCACGGCGCACAAGTGAAGGAACGCTCATCGGCAGTAGTCCCTTTGACGCGAAGTGTTTGAGGGCAAGTTGCCAGACCGCGTTAGCGAGCAAGACGCCGTCGCCTTTTAGGAAGTAACCGCGAAAACCGGCGACTTTCGCACCGCGTTCGAAATCGGCCATGCCGAGCGCGGTCATCAAATCGACATGATCCTTAAGTTTGAAGGAGAATTCAGTCGGAGTGCCCCACATCTTAATCTCAATATTCTCGGCGTCACTGTCGCCTTCCGGCACTGACATATCGGGAACATTTGGCACGGTGAGCATGATCCGTTGCCACTCTTCCATCACTTTCTTTAGTTGCTCTTCAGTCTCACTCATTCCGGCCTTAAGCTGGTGCATCGCTTCGATGAGTTTTTCACGTTCGTTGCCCTCTGCGCGCTGTATCTCATAACTGCGACGATTCTGCTCCGAGCGCTTTGCGTCGATTTCCTGACGCAAACGCTTCCTATCATCATCGACGACGAGCAACCGATCAATATCGACCTCGATATGCTTCTTCAACGCACCGGCCTTCACAAGGTCAGCGTTCTCCCGAATGAATCGCATGTCGAGCATGTGTGCAGTATAACGTACTCTGCGGTTATACTACACGGATGGAAATATGGGAATTGGATAATTCAGAATGGCCGAGCCAACTGCTCGAGATACCGCAGCCACCAAAGAAGCTGTGGATTCGCGGCGCGATGCCGCCCGAGGGGACAAAACTGCTCACGGTTGTCGGTTCGCGCGCAATAACGCGCTATGGGCAGGAGGCATGCGAGAAACTCATTACAGGCCTTACAGGGTATCCTATTTCTATTATCAGTGGCCTCGCACTCGGGATAGATACGTGCGCCCACAAAGCGGCGCTCGCCGCGGGCCTCCACACACTCGTCGTGCCGGGCTCAGGGCTCGGCGACAACGTGCTTTACCCACGATCTAACCGCATTTTCGCGAAAGAGATTCTAGAAAAAGGTGGCGGCATGCTCTCTGAATACTCGCCCGAGACAGCTTCGCGTGTACATTTTTTCCCAGAGAGAAATCGGCTGATGGTCGGCCTCGCCGATGCGGTACTTGTTATCGAAGCCGGCCAAAAGTCTGGCACACTCATCACGGCGCGACTCGCAAGCGAATACAATCGCGAGTTACTTTGTATTCCCCACCGCATAGGCGATCCGCACGCGTTTGGCCCGCATCTCTTTATCCGCCTCGGTGCGACACTTGTCACCGAGCCGCTTCATATTCTCGAAGCATTGAAGATTCCGCCGCGTGATACCGGATCGACATCAGCGCCTACAGACCTCGAAGACGTTGAACTGGTTATATGGAATATGCTCGAGGAATCTCGTTCACGTGATGAGATCCTTCGTGTCTCAAACACCGGTGCAGGAGAAGCCCTCACGGCTCTAGTTGCGCTGGAACTTCGCGGACTTATTAAAGAAGAGTTTGGAGCATGGCGCCGCGTATGAACTATGAACGCATGAAAATTTATTCCTGGAACATGCTCTTTCACAACGCGGAGCCCGACCGCGCTTTTGAATTCATCGCGAAAAGCGACTTCGATATCTTCTGTCTGCAGGAAGTACCGCAAGCATTTCTCGATCGCTTGCTCGCGCTTCCCTGCTACCACGCATACACGATCGATGTCGAGCGTCTCCATGGTTCAGAATTCGTCCCCATCTATCTCGTGATTCTTTCCAAATACCCGATCTCAAATGAAACGCTCATTTCCTTTCCGGATTATTGGCCGAATCTACCAGTACGTACCAGTATCTTTGTTCATCTGATGAGGCCTTTTCACTTCACGCGTATTCGTAACCGGAGTGGGCTTTCGGTCGACATAGCACTTCCTTCGGGTATCACGCACCTTTTCAATCTGCACCTTATCCTCGCGCATCCGGAGTTACGCCTTCGGGAATTCGAGAAGATGATGTCTAACCGCAATGCCTCTCGTGCCGCTATTATTTGCGGCGATTTCAACATTCTTGAAGCGCGTTCCATAACCATTCTTAACTGGCTCCTTGGCGGAACTCTGCACGATGTCCTCTTTCATAAGCGTGAGCGCACACTCATCGAGAAGCGCTTTGTTGCCTATGAACTTCGGAACCCCTTGCGCGGTTCCGTTACCCATCCGCTCTCGCGCTCGCAGCTCGACCACATCCTAGTCTCGCACTCGTTTTCAATCAAATTTGCCTCTGTCCTCCCCGACCGTGTCGGCTCGGACCACCATCCGATCTTTGTCGAGACTGCTTGACCTTATATAGGTATCCGCGCTATGAGTAATACACGGTGAAAAAACTTTTAATCGTCGAATCGCCCACTAAGGCGAGGACTATCGGGAAATATCTGGGCAAGGACTACGACGTCCTCGCTTCAGTCGGTCACGTACGCGACTTGCCGAAGAGCAATAAGGACGCGGTGGACATCGAGGGCGGATTTATTCCTCGCTACGTCATCTCTCCTGATAAGCGCGACGTGATTGAGAAGATCCAGCGTGCAGCTGCTAAGGCTGATGAGATCTATCTCGCGACCGACCCTGACCGCGAGGGCGAGGCGATCGCCTGGCATATTAAGGAGGTCGCGCATCTGAAGAAGCCTCAGCGCGTCGTTTTCCACGAGATTACCAAGGCCGCGATTGAGGAGGCGCTCGCGCACCCGCGCGTCATTGACGAGAATTTGCGCCGCGCGCAAGAAGCGCGGCGCGTGTTGGATCGTATCGTCGGCTATGACTTGTCCGGATTGATTTGGAAGAAAGTGCGCTACGGTCTCTCGGCCGGGCGCGTGCAGTCGCCCGCATTGCGCATCCTCGCTGAGCGCGAGCGCGAGATTAAAGCGTTCATACCCATAACATATTTTGTACTAAATGCCGAGTTTCAAACAAGGTTGAATCTTATCCCAGATTCTCAAGGTTCAACCTTGTCTGCGACCTGCGCGGAGCAGCCCTCGACAAAAGGAGAAGCCGATAGAATTGTAAGCGCAGGCGAGAACGCGAAATGGAGCGTCGACGCCGTTACGGAAAAGGCTGAGGAACGTAATCCACGCCCACCTTTCACCACATCAACGCTCCAGCAGACTGCTTCAACTCGTCTCGGTTTCGCTCCCTCGCGTACTATGCGCGCCGCGCAGAAGCTCTACGAGGCCGGCCACATCACCTACATGCGCACCGATTCGGTGAATCTCGCTGCGGAGGCAGTCGCGAAGATGGCGGGCGTTGTTGAGAAAGAATTCGGTAAAGACTATCACCAGGTGCGCGTTTACAAGACGACCAGCAAGAATGCTCAGGAAGCGCACGAGGCCGTCCGCCCCACGGATCCGTCGCGCATACATGCCGGTGCGACGTCGGACGAGGTACAGCTGTACGAGCTTATTCGCATCCGTGCATTGGCTTCGCAGATGGCGCCCGCGCGAATAATGCGCACGAATATCTCGGCTAAAGCTGACGCAGACATTCCTCTATTTGCCGCAAACGGTTCGCGTGTTCTCTTTCCAGGATGGCTCGCACTCGACACGAGGGCTCGCGGCGAGGATGTCGAACTGCCAAAAGTCGCCCAGGGCGAATCTCTTAAACTGCTTTCACTCGATTCGGATGAGAAGCAGACTGAGCCACCGAACCGCTACACCGAAGCAGGACTCATTAAAGAGCTCGAGAAGCGCGGCATCGGCAGACCATCGACCTACGCGTCAATTATGAAGACCATTCAGGATCGCGGGTATGTCGAGAAGCTCGGCCGCGCTCTGAAGCCAACAGCGACCGGCATGGTTGTCTCAGGCTGGCTCGAAGAAAATTTCCCGACGTACGTGAGCGACACGTTTACTGCAGAGATGGAAGATGAACTCGACGAGATAGCGCGCGGCGAGCGCGGCTATACCGAAACGCTGAAAAATTTCTATGTTCCGTTCGAGAAGGAAGTGCGCTCGAAAGACAAACTGCCGAAGGCGACATCGCTTGGCGATGCTGGTGCGGAGTTCCCCTGCCCTCTCTGTAACAGTGCAATGGAATTTAAACTCGGACGTGGCGGCGTATTCATGAGTTGCAAGCGCTATCCTGACTGTCTTGGCGCACGAACTGAGGAAGGTGCGGAGCTTAAGAATGATGAGCCGATCGGTACGCATCCCGAGACCGGTGCCGCAATATATTTGAAAAATGGACGGTTCGGTCCATATGTGGAGATGTCAATCGTATCAGCGAGCGGCGATCCGGAGCTGAAGCAGACAGGAAAGAAAAAACACAAATCGAAGAAGCCTGCTGCCAAGCGTGCGAGCATTCCTGCGGGCGTTGATATCTCTAAGGTGACCCTTACTGATGCCGTCAAATATCTCTCACTTCCACGCGAACTCGGAACGGATCCAAATACTGGCAAACCAGTTTTCGCAAATACAGGCCGATTTGGCCCGTATGTCGGCAGCGAGAGCGAATTTAGATCGATAAAAAAGAGCGATCCCTACACCATAACGCTCGATGAAGCCGTCGCGCTCCTCAAGGAGCCAAAGAAACCGCCGCGCGGCGCCACCGTCATGCGCGAGATTGGTCCGCATCCTAAGACGGGCAGGAAGCTTGTACTCTATAAATCGAAGCAAGGATTCTTTCTCAGGAAAGGACTACGCCGCATCTACCTCTCTGATTCGGTAAGTGTTAACACTCTTACGCCCGATCAAGCCGCGGAATATTTGAAATAAAACGGCGTTACATTCATCTATCTCTCACTGGCTTGGTAGTACATAAGAGCAGTGTATAGTATGTCTCTATGACGACTGTCAAGGAGATCATCGGAGCAATGTTGACCCCGTCTCCAGAAGATACCGCGTTCATAGAAAAGGCGTATACGTGTTCCGAGAAAGCGCATGCGTCAAACACGCGGTTCTCTGGCGAGCCCTATTTCATACATCCCTCTGCCGTTGCCAAGATTCTTGCAGAGTACGGCATGGATTCGACGACCATTGCTGCCGGGCTTTTGCATGACGCAGTGGAAGATGGCGGTATCACACGCGAGGAGGTTGAGAAGGAGTTTGGGAAGGAACTTCTGTTTATCGTAGATGGCGTAACGAAGCTTGGTAAGCACAAATATCGCGGTGCCGAGCGACACGCGGAAAGCCTTCGCCGCCTCCTGGTCGCTACGGCGAGTGATATTCGCGTACTCATCGTGAAGTTGGCGGATCGCTATCACAATATGCAGACGCTCAAGCATGTACCAGAGCACAAACAGCGCCGCATTGCGCTCGAAACACTGGAGATATTTGCGCCAATCGCCAATCGTCTCGGCATGGGGATGATGAAGCGCGACCTCGAAGACCTCGCCTTCCCCTATGTCGACCCTGATGCCGCACGGCACACTGCAGAGGTACGGAAGTCAAAAACGAAAGAAACCGAGGCAGGGCTTGCGAAGGTACAAAAAGAAATTAAGCGCGAGCTCGCAAAGAAAAATCTGATGGTGTTTCGTACCGATATTCGGCTCAAGGGATTGTGGAGTCTCCATCAGAAATTGAAGCGTAAAGGCGACGATATTACGCGCATTTACGACATCGCTGCGCTCAGAATCGTCGTGCCGACAATTGAAGATTGCTACGCGGCACTTGGCTCTGTGCATGCAATCTATAAACCGCTTCCGGGCGAGTTCAAAGATTACATTTCATTCCCAAAACCGAATGGGTATCAATCATTGCATACGACGGTTGTCACTCCAGAGGCTGGTATTGTCGAAATTCAAATTAGGACGGAAGAGATGCACCGCCGCGCGCAGTTCGGTATCGCCTCGCACATGTCATACAAGCAGCTGGGGAAAGGAATTGAGAAGCTTTCCAAAGGCACGCAGAAAAGTCGCTTCTCCTCACTCTCCTTTTCATGGGTGCGTTCTCTTATTCCTTCATTGATGAAAGTATCGAGCGCGAGCATACAGCCCGATGAGGGAATCGCGAAGCCGCCGCCATGGCTTACAGAGCTCGCTGATGCACATCTAGAGGTGAGGGGTTCGGAAGATTTCGTCGAAGGTCTCAAAGCGGATTTCTTCTCGCACCGCGTGTTCGTCTTTACCCCGAAGGGCGATGTCGTCGATCTACCGTCAGCCTCGACGCCGATAGATTTTGCTTTCGCCATACATACTGACCTCGGGAATCACTTGCAGGGCGCAAAAGTGAATAGCAAGCTTGTATCTTTTGACACACCTCTTAGCAATGGAGATGTTGTTGAAATTATGCGACGCGACTCTGCTCACCCTTCGACGAAATGGCTCGAGCATGTGCGGACGTCTCTCGCTCGCAAACAGATTCGTATTGCTCTTGGCATGACCGAGCCCGATAAAGTGATCCGCCGCCGACCGCGAATAAGCGGGAAGAAAATCAAACCGTAAAGCCCGATACCGAGTAGAGTTCGTCGTCGGGAGATTCTTCCGGCGCTGGAGGCGGTACTGGATCATCTATGAGTTGTGTTGTGTTCGGATATGCCGCCTGCGATTCATGTGTCGTGTCTTGCGAATTCTGCTCAGCGACGAGAGCAGCTGCGAGATGCGTCAGCTCATCGGGCGAGAAGAAGTCGATAAGAAGCCGACCTCCTTCAGCATTCGTCTCGATAATGACGCGCGTGCCGAGCGTTTCGGTAAGCGACTTTTCAATTTCCATCATCTCGGGCGTTTTACGATGATGCTTTCGCACACGTTCCTGAGCAATCGAGCGCGAAATTCGCTCCGCCGCGCGAACTGAGAGCTTTTTCAAAATAATTTCCTTGAAAAGTGTCTCACGCTCTTCTGGATGATCGGTGAGCGCGAGCAATGTGCGTGCATGACCCTCACTTATTTCCTTCCCTATTACTGCGCTCTGTATATGCTCGGGCAGTGCGAGAAGACGGATACTATTTGAGACGTACTCGCGACTCTTCCCGATCTTCGCTGCCGTCTCAACATGCGAGATGCCAAATTCTTCGACGAGCTTCTGCAGCGCTTTTGCGCGATCGATTGCGTTCAAATCTTCTCGCTGCAGATTTTCGATAATGGCGAGTTCGAGCTTTGTGAGATTGCTTTCTCCTGAGCGGATGACGACCGGTATCTGTTTCAATCCCGCGAGCCTGCTCGCGCGAAGCCGTCGTTCGCCGGCAATGAGCTCGTACACGCTCTCGAGACCGCCCTCCGACTTCTCGATATCGGTACGGCTGACCACAAGCGGCTGGAGAACTCCATATTGCCTGATGCTCTCGGCGAGCGACTTCAAACCCTCTTCGCTAAATTCCCGACGTGGCTGATAGGGATTTGGCTGAATACGGCCAACGTCGATCCAAAAGACCGAATCATATTTGGTCGGGATATAGCGAGCTTCGTCTGGCATGCGATGATTTTAGCATGATGAAATTCTGTTCGCGAAATGTTACTGTGCAATACATTGCCGGGATGGCGGAATTGGTAGACGCAACGGATTCAAAACCCGTCGACGCAAGTCATGAGAGTTCGATTCTCTCTCCCGGCACTATATGGTTAAGATTTTATGTATTGCGGGAACGACTGCGTCGGGTAAGTCTGCGCGCGCGATTGAGGAGGCGTTCTCGAGAAATGGCGAGATTATTTCTGTCGATTCGCGACAAGTATATCGGGGCCTCGATATCGGGACAGAGAAATCCACACACGAAGAAATGTGTGGTGTACCTCATCACCTGATCGATGTGCGAAACGTGAATGAAAGTTATTCGGCCGGTGATTTCGTCGCTGATGCCAGTCGTTTGATTGAGGATATTTCAACTCGCGGCAAACTACCGATACTTGTCGGCGGAACTCATTTCTATTTCGATGCCCTCATCCACGGTCTTCCTCGAGAGAGCCCTACCGACGCATATCTGCGGCGAGAAATGGAACATCTGCCTACTGAAGATCTTTATTCGCGTGTGCTCGCTCTGGATCCTCGTCGAGCACAGGAACTAGACCCGCTAAATCGCCGACGACTCATTCGAGCGCTCGAGATAATACACACCCACGGCCATGTGCCAGAGCGCAGTCGGTCTGAGTCGAAGTATGACGTGGAATGGATCATTATTAATCCGCCCATGACAGAACTCAGAGAGAGGATCGATACGCGTCTCAAGAGCGCTTTTGGGCGCGGACTTACTGCTGAGGTTGGTCGTATTCGAGCGCTTGTCGGAGGCCAACGTTTAAATGAGCTCGGACTCGAATACAAAATCGTAGGAGAATTTCTGCAAGGGGAGCGAACGGAAGCATCTCTGTTCCCTGCCCTCTCTTCAAAACTCTGGCAGTATGCGCGACATCAGAAAGCGTGGCTGCGCAAACTGCGAGACGAGCATGTTATTCCGGCAACACTGTCGCACCGGGACAGAAACTGAATCCGAGATTTCTGTCGTCATAAGTCGTATTGACCCAATACGGAGCTCCAATGGAATAAATCAGACCGCATGCCTGTTCAGGCACTATGCCGAGACGGCTAATGAAGAATTGTTCTGCTTCGCGGCGCGCTGCTCCGATCGGTTCGGTGAGCAGAACGACATTGAAGAAATGTGTGTTCTCGTTGTACGAAATGGTGAAGCTATCCGCTGGCGCTCCTGTTGGGCACGAGCCGTCAGCGAGACAGTAGCCGAGACTGCCCGCGAGCACAAATGAACCCGGGTTCACAACGTCAGCGACCGTTTCGCCGTTGTGAATGAAATCAGCGACAGCAATCGCGCCGCCACTCCTGGTGGCAACAGATATCTGCGCAGTTCCCGGTTGACTGGATCCATCCGTACCTGGAGTTGTCGAACTTGCAACCGGCAATCCCGGTGTCGGTTGAGGAGAATCCTCCTTTGGCGTCGTGCGGAACATGATGAATAGCGCTGATGCGATGATGATGAGTGCCGCGCCACTAATGAAATACCATTTCATAGTCATAATTTACCTTAGACTGGCATATTGAGTAATGCAATTGCGTTGCGTCGCGGCCCGTCTATCAGCGGTCCATGCGCTAAAGCCTTTATCCGCCTTAACGAGACACGCCGCCGCCTGCGCATTGCAGGTAACGTTCGCCGCGGCACGTTGACACGCTGCAGCGGCCGCCGTGATGTTACCCTTGCTATCTCTCTTCGGAGATCCGCCGCTAAATTGTTGGTAGCAATTAAGATTACCGCTCACTCCGGCTGCTTGCGAACACGCTGGAATGTTAAGGTTGTGACAGGTATCATTGCCCGATCCAAACACGATTTGAAACATGCCGCTCGCGCTCGTCGGCTTCCCTTCCGGCGTTCGCGCTCCGGTCGTGCGTGCACCGCACCTGCTTTCAGGTACCGCAATGCAAGACAACGTATTCGCTTGCTCCTGATTCAACGCATAGGGGCTGCCAGCCGTCGCGTCCATAAGATTGCCCGCCTGACAGTCTCCACTCGTCGGAAGTGTGAGGAACTGACCGCTGCCCGCATCTATACCGGTTACATATGTACCGGGAACCACCTGATTAAGGCTTCCTGCAATATCAATGCAGAGAGCGTCATTACTCCTCGCTGTAACAAGACTCTGCCACGTTTTCCCCACGGCGCTCGGGTCATACAGAACGGCCATGATCGCTGCGATAATGAGCCAAGCCGCAAGAGCGACAATGGTGCCCCCGATCGTATTGAAAAGGACGTCCTTTGCTTTACTGATGCCGCCAGGACTTACCGGGTTCGCGACGTAGAGAAATCCGGCATATGCGAGCATGAGTGGTGCTACGAAAATTATCACGGCCGTAATAGCGAATGCGATGATATTATTCAGAACCGTGATAACGAGTGCCCAGCTGCCTGGACAAAGCGCCTGTGCTTCTGGAATGATCGGTCCGAAAAACGGTATGGCTGCATGGGTAACACTTGGCACTACTGCAGCAACGATAACGAGCAGATATATAAAAAGAGAAACGCGAGAACGCATACCATCATCATACCGCGTGCTTCGCCGCACTGAGCCGCTTTCCCCACTACTATGCTCCGTTAGGAAACGGAGCTTCGAAGTGCGTAGCACTGTTCTGGTAAATACTGACTGCTTGAAGTAAGCTGGGCAGATTGGGCCTATAGTTTAGTGGTAAAACAGCGGTCTCCAAAACCGCCGTCCCAGGTTCGAGTCCTGGTGGGCCCGCAGTTTGGAACGCAGTGACAAACTGCGGGCCGAAGCACGCGCGGGGCGCGTGCGTCCCAAGTGCAGTTTCGATGAAAGCTACCTGACCCTGTAAGGGTCGAGAAACGTATTCCTGGTGGCCCGTCCGTTATCCCAGAACGGAGGGTTACTACTTAAGTAAGTTTCCATCGATATGCCCAGATGTTGGTGCTCCGATTTTTTTCCAGGATACAATCATATTCCCCGTCTTCTTATCAAGCGTATGGGTGACGAGGTGATAAGAGTACGTCGTTGGCAATCCCCAATCTCCAGAATGTATGAGTGCAACCTTAAATGAGATTGTTATGGTGTTTGCATCCTCCGCAACCGACATGCTATGAAGTTTGTTTTCAGCAATAAAGGTCCAATCCTTAGCATAATAATATTGAAGAAAACTTAAAAAACTATCTGCCGTTTTCAGAGAATAATTGAACGTACCGATCGACATTGAATAATCTTCACCGAAGATTATGGCGCGTTCTTCAGTGGTCGGAGTAAAGTAATGACAGTCTTCTAATATGACGTGTTCCCAGAAAGGATTACCAGAAGTAGAGATTACATAGTGATAATGAGTATCAGCTTTCCAATGATCAACAAGGTGCCGCGTGCCGTACCCTTCTGCCATTCGTTGCTGTTTTTGTTCAGGAGATTTTGTCGGGTCGTCCAGTATAATATCGTGATTTTTATAAGCTAAATATTTCGTGAAAAGCGACATGGCAGAAGTCTCATCGGAGCCGCAGAGTTTGTAGTACTGTTTTGGAGCTGCATTCGATGAGGTCAATATTCGTGCGTCTATGAATTCATATGATACATTATTCGGATTTGTAATGTATTTACCGAAACCTAATGCTTCAGAAGGAGTCTTTATCTGAATGTATTTACCCCCATTACTATTAACAACAAAATAACTGCCCGCAGCAATAATAATTACAACCAAGGCTATGACTGCAAACCTCTTCCGGTTCATACGGGGATTGTACTACAGAAACTAGAAGTAAACCCGTAAGCCCCGTGAACTTCATGTGCATCATGAACAGCACGGGGGCTCTCAAGATATCCAATCTTCCTACCCTCTCCATACTTAATCTAGCCAGAGGATAAATTCTAAGGAGAGATTCCTGTTCTGCTAGTATATATAGATGTCGCAAGAAAGCCCTAATAAAGAAATAAGTCCTCAAGACTATTCCGAGCAGGATCTCTTACGAGATGCGGAGAGTAACCGCGCGGAGAAAATTACACAACTGACTGGTACTTTACTAAGAGATGAGCGGGAAAAACTGGAGAGACTTGAGGGAGACACACTCATTTTGAATTTTCTTAATAATTTCCATGCGCACCTACCCGGCGGCTACTTGAGAGGACGTGGCGCCGAGAGGGAGAAGAAATTGCAGCAGGATGTTGACGAGGCACTAGAGCGTTTGGGTAGCGACCCAGAGGTAATCATTCAGTGGAGAGAAAATCCCAGTTCATATGAAAATCAGGAGGAGGCAGTAAGTATTGTGAAGACTCTTTTCATCGAGATGCGAAGGCTTGGCTATAGCTCCTCGGTGCTCACTAAATAAGGTGTCCCGCAATCCTGTGAATTGCGCGTAAATTCGACGCGTGCTGGTGCTACGCTATAGATATTATGGACTTTCTCACTCATCACGAGCAGGAAACACGGCCCTGGGGTTTCTTCGAGCGTTTTACCCTGAACGAACCATCGACTGTGAAGATAATTCACGTCAAGCCGCATCAGGAGCTCTCGCTCCAAACGCATCATAAGCGCGCTGAATTCTGGTATATCCTCACCGGAATCGGGGAAGTCACGATACATGGCCTTGCTCGTCCTGCGAAGGCACAAGATGAGTTCGAGATTCCAGCAGGAGCATCGCACCGTATTGCCGCGGGTCCGGATGAACTGTCTTTTCTAGAAATTGCGTTAGGAAATTTTAGTGAAAGCGATGAGACGCGGCTCGAAGATGATTATGGTCGCAATTCCCCGGCGGCATGAGCGCACTCCTTTTAGTGTACTGGTTCGCGATTCTCATTTCCTTCTTCGTGGTGGGATGCATGGTGGGCGCCTTCTTGTATGCTCCTCTGCGAGAAAAGATACAGGAGGTGGCTCGTGCTATCGGTCGCCGCGATCTCTCGCTCGCGCGCATTCTTGGTAACCCGGTTATTCAGCCGGGCAGGCATCCGTGGCGTGCTGAAGCAGTCTTTAATCCCGCCGCCGTGGTTCAGGGTGGCCGTACACATCTCGTATACCGATCGGTCGGTAGCGATGGAGTTTCGCGCCTCGGGTACGCGTCCTCTCCAAACGGGTTTGTCTTCGATGATCAGTTTCCTTATCCGATCTATGCCGCGATCAATCCGCGGACTGGCGAAGAAGAACGGCGGTATAGTCCCGCGATGTATCCCTCGGGTGGCAGCTGGGGTGGCTGCGAGGATCCACGCATGGTTGAGATTGATGGTCGCATCTATATTACCTTCAATATGTTCGACAGCTGGGACAGTATTCGGATCACCTGTACTTCGATCTCTACAAAAGACTTCTTCTCTAAACGATTTCATAATCTAACCTCGCCTCAATTCCTCTCGGGGCCAGGCGAGCGCCATAAAAATTGGGTTCTCTTCCCGGAAAAAATCGACGGCAGATTTGCGATATTGCATAGCATTTCGCCGAAGATCGAGATCGAATATCGCGATTCGATCGATAACATTGGCATCACTGAACCATTTGTCGAGAGCTGGAACGGTGCCCGTTGTGACGTGCATGCTCGCGATGATTACTGGGACAGCTTCGTGCGTGGTGCCGGACCGCCGCCCCTACGAACTCCGAAAGGCTGGCTCCTCTTCTATCATGCCAACGATAAACTGGAACGACATCGCTACAAGCTCGGTGCGATGTTGCTCGATCTCGATGACCCAACGAATGTTCTGTACCGCTCATCGAACCCCATTCTCGAACCGGATGAACAGTATGAGAATGATGGCAAACCAGGAATCGTCTTCGCCTGTGGCGCTACCATCAAAGACGATCTGCTCTACGTCTACTACGGTGGTGCTGACAAGGTTATCTGTGTCGCGTTTGCGCCGCTTGCCGATTTCCTGCGGGCGCTTATGAAGAGCGAACACGCTCCTCTTTTATCGAGGCCGCTCTCAACTGCGTAACATGTTCGTCGTCCGCCGACAAGAAGAGAATCCGATATTGTCGCCTCGTAAAGAACATCCGTGGGAGGCAGTCGCGACGTTTAACCCCTCTGCGGTGCAGACAGATGAGGGGGTACAGCTTTTTTATCGCGCGCTCGGATCACCCGACGCGCTCGTGTCGCCGCACGCCGCTCTTTCTTCAATCGGAACAGCGCACTCAGCTGACGGGGTCAAGTTTCATTCGAGGCGTCAGGTTCTTGCACCACTTCAGGAATGGGACGAATTTGGCTGCGAAGACCCACGCGTCACTTTCTTTGAGGGAAGGTGGTATTGCTTCTACACAGCACTCGGCGGCTATCCCTTTGGGCCGGGCAACATTAAGATAGGCGTTGCTATTGGCGATTCGCCGGATCACTTCACGGAACGGCATCTTATAACGCCTTTTAACGCTAAAGCGGCGACACTCTTTCCCGAGCGAATTGATGGAGATGTCGTTCTTCTGCTCACCGCGCATACTGATTGGACGAACGAATATCCACGGCCGATGATCGCGATCGCCCGCGCGAAAGAAGTGTCACACTTTTTCAATCCGGAATATTGGCACGAATGGCACGAACATCTGGCCAAACATGCGCTCACCGAACTCCGCCGCGCCGACGATGATCACATTGAAGTAGGAGCAACGCCCCTGAAGACCGATATGGGCTGGCTACTCATTTATTCCTATATACAGAAATACTATACCGAACACGAGCGCATCTTCGGTGTCGAAGCCGCGATATTGGATGCACATGATCCCCGGAAGCTCATCTCCCGATCGTACGCATTTATGGTTCCGGAGGAAGCGTACGAGCAATATGGTATTGTGCCGCGAATCGTCTTCCCTTCCGGCGCGACAATCCAGGGCGACATACTTTCGATCTGGTACGGCGCTGCAGACACGACCTGCGCGAAGGCAGACGTTAAGCTCGCAGACCTCTTACGCGATCTTGACCCGGCAGATCCTGCACGCACGTTTACGCGTGCAAAGGAGAATCCTATTCTCGTGCCGCGTGGATCCGGCTACGAGAGCCATTCTGTACTAAATGCCGGCGCTCTTGATATTGCGGGCTCCGTGCATTTGCTCTATCGCGCAATGAATGCAGACAATACCTCAACGCTTGGATATGCTCGAAGCAGCGACGGTATTCACATCGACGAGCGCCTCGAGACACCGGTGTATGTACCGCGTGCAGACTTCGAGAGCAAGCGCGGAAAACCAGATGGTAACTCCGGGTGCGAAGATCCGCGACTCGTGGTCATTGATAACCGAGTACATCTCACCTATACCGCGTATGACGGCACGCACAACCCGCGCGGCGCAGCCAGTTCGATTAGCGTTGATGACTTTCTCGCGAAGCGGTTTCAGAACTGGGACGAACCGGTGCTTATCACGCCGGACGAGGTCGACGATAAAGACATCGGACTCTTGCCAGAGCAGATAAATGGCGACTATGTGCTTTATCACCGAATAAATGGCCACATCTGCGCCGATCTCGTTTCCGACATTTCGTTCAAGAAGCGCGTCTCTCGCTGCATAGAGATCATGGGACCGCGCATAGGTATGTGGGATAGCGCGAAAGTAGGAATCGCAGGTCCGCCTATTAAGGTTGCTGGCGGCTGGCTCCTCATCTATCATGGCGTTTCCCATCGCTCGCACTATCGTCTCGGTGCCGCGTTGCTTGATCGTTCCGGCCTCGTCGTCCTTTCGAGAACTGCCGATCCAATTTTTGAGGCCGTTCTTGACTACGAGAAAGTTGGCGATGTGCCAAATGTCGTCTTCTCCTGCGGCGGGGTCATGCGCGATGACACACTCTTTCTCTATTACGGCGGCGCAGATAGAGTGGTCGGCGTTGCGACAGCCTCACTTTCTCATATACTGAACGCTCTATCATGATGCCGGTAATGATTATTTTCGATGTTGACAGGACGCTGACCCGCAGCAAGTTGCCCGCAAACTCTGAAATGGTGAAAGCACTGTCAGAACTGCTCGCGACAAAACGGGTGGGCATTATTTCAGGTGATTCGCTCAGTATTCTCAAGCGCGATATCGTCTCACTATTGCCCGTCGAATCGGATTTTGGAAACCTTTTTCTACTTCCAACCTCGGGAGCAGCTCTGTATGTATGGAAGCAAGAAGACTGGCATGAAGTTTATGCAGAAATACTCACTGGAGAAGATACGAGCAAAATCGGGGGAATGATACGCTCCGCATGTGAAGAGACTGGCTTGATCGACTTGTCTGCTCCGAGCTATGGCGAGCGTATCGAGTATCGCGGCGCGCAAGTAACACTTTCAGCACTTGGGCAGCAAGCTCCTATAGAAGAAAAAGAAAAATGGGACCCAAACGGCTCGAAGAAGCGAGCTCTGCGCGATGCGATCGCGAGGTTACTGCCGGAATACGACGTCAAAACAGGCGGGTCGACATCCGTCGACGTTACCCGACATGGCGTGAACAAGGCGTATGGTATCAGGCGTCTTTCCGAACATCTTTCTATTCCCATAAGTGAGATGCTCTATGTAGGAGACGCACTCTACCCGGAGGGCAACGACGAAGTGGTCGGAGAAACGGGAATCGCCACGCGCCAGGTCTCCGGCCCTGATGAAACATTGCAAATAATCAGCGAGTATTCAAACGGCTAGGAGTATTCGTTATCCCCCCTTTCCCTTCCACTTTATTTCCTTGTAGGTCGCGCGTTTACGCGCGACCGGGTCGTACTTAGTGAGTTCCAGCTTACGCTGAACAGTTTTCTTGTTCTTACGCGTAATAACGATGTGCTTCGAGGCAGACGATTGCACGCGGATGAGGCGATCTTGAGACATGCGAGTAGAATAACATATCGAGAAAAACATGCCAATATCCTCATATTCTGAGGATATCTGATGTCCTTAGCGTTTAGGCAGCGGTCGATGCGACGCGAACAATCTTTGCCGCTCGCTTCTTCACATCGAAATAGGGCTCACCGTTTTTGATAGAGACCGTAACTGTGCCGCCCTCCATGAGGCCTTGTGCGACCATGAGGGATGCGAGCGGTGTGAGAATCTTGTCCTGGATGGTGCGGCGAAGCGGGCGGGCACCGTACTGTGGGTTATATCCCTTATCGGCGAGCCAGGTCTTCACCTCCGGTTCTATTGCGAGCGCGATGCGCTTCTGGGCAAGTCGCTTCACGACCTCTTCCACCTGATTATCGACGATGCGTGCTAGCGCCTCCTTCGCGAGTACGTCGAAGATGATGATGTCATCGAGTCGGTTCAAGAACTCGGGGCGAAAGTGTTCCTTGAGTGCTTCCATGACTTTCTCCTTCGTCTCTTCGTACCGACTCGCTTCGGTTGCGTCTGCCGTACCGAAGCCGATGTGCGCGAGCCTATCGATATATTCTCCGCCGATGTTTGATGTCAGCACGATAATCGTGTTCTTGAAATTGACCTTGCGCCCTTTGCCGTCGGTAAGGTGCCCCGAGTCGAGCACCTGTAGGAGAATGTTGAACACTTCCGGATGCGCTTTCTCGATCTCGTCGAAAAGCACCACTGCATACGGGCGATGACGTATTCTCTCGGTGAGAGTGCCGGATTCTTCATATCCGACGTATCCCGGCGGCGCTCCGATAAGCTTGGCCACCGAGTGCTTCTCCATGAACTCGCTCATATCGACGCGGACAAGCGCTTCAGTATCATTGAACATAAACTCCGCGAGTTTCTTCGAGAGCTCGGTCTTCCCGACACCCGTCGGTCCGAGGAAGAGGAACGATCCGATAGGGCGATTCGGGTCGCTGATGCCCACGCGAGAGCGCTTTACTGCATCAGTCACTTTCTTGACGGCATCGTCCTGACCGATGATGCCGCTCTCGAGCGCTTGCTCCATGCGCGCTAGCTTCGCGGCTTCTTCCTCAATCATCCTCGCAACAGGAATGCCGGTCCACCGACTTACCACTGTTGCGATATCCTGCTCCGCCACTTCTTCGTTTAATACTCGACGAGATTTCTGCAATGTCTTCAGGCGCTTGAGCTTGATTTCGAGGTCTTTCTGAATCTGTGGGATCCGGCCATAGCGAATCTCTGCGACCGTGCCGAGATCAGCATTCATTTCCGCGTTATCTGCCTGCACCTTGAGCGACTCAAGTTCAGTCTTCGCTGCACGAATACCCTCGAGAACTTCCTTCTCATTCTTCCACTTGAGCTCAAGCTCACTCGTCTTTTCTCTCAGATCAGCGACTTCCGAATCGATAGCTTTAATACGCTCCTTTATTTCTTTTGCTCGGTCGCCATCAAGATCCTTCTGGAGTGCCTGACGCTCGATCTCAAGTCGGCGTATCTTGCGGTCGGTCTCCTCAAGGAGCGGCGGCTTATTCTCGAGCGCAATGCGCAACCCCGACGCGGCCTCATCGATAAGATCAATTGCCTTATCTGGCAAGAACCGATCACTGATGTAGCGCGCAGAGAGTTCAACAGCCGCAACGATGGCACCGTCGGTGATGCGCACCCCATGGAAAAGCTCATATTTGTCGCGAAGTCCGCGCAATATAGCTATACCGTCTTCAACGGTCGGTTCTTGCACAAAGACTGATTGGAAACGGCGCGTGAGTGCCGCATCTTTCTCGATATACTTCTGATATTCCTTTAGCGTGGTCGCACCAATGACGCGGATCTCGCCGCGCGACAGGGCCGGCTTCAGCATATTCGACGCATCAAGAGAACCCTCGGCTCCTCCGGCACCCACGAGTGTGTGTAGCTCATCGACAAAGAGGATCACTTTACCCTCCGCGCGTTCGACTTCTTTCATCACGTTCTTCATACGCTCCTCAAATTCTCCTCGATACTTGGTGCCGGCGATCATGAGGCCGAGATCGAGCGAGAGAAGCTCCTTACCCTTCAGAGACTCGGGAACCTCCCCGGTCGCCATGCGCGCTGCGAGTCCTTCTGCTATGGCTGTTTTCCCCACACCTGCTTCTCCGATAAGTACCGGATTATTCTTCGTTCGGCGAGCGAGGATTTGAATCACACGATTAATCTCGATGTCGCGCCCTATTACCGGGTCGAGCTTGTTCTCGGCGGCGAGGCGCGTCAGATTGCGTGCATATTTCGCAAGCGCACGGAAGCGTTTCGGGCTCTCAATCTGCCCGTCCTTAGCACTTTTGAGTTCCTTCAGAACGGCAAGTGCCGAGTTTTGATTAATTGAGAAGCGTGACAGGATATCAGCCGCAGGTCCGGGATGTTCGATAATAGCGAGAAAGAGATGCTCGGTACCGACAAAGGTCTCGTTCATACGCGCTGCAATTTTCCCCGATGCTTCAAGCGCTTGCGCCAGATCTGGCGTTAGATATATCTGGTAGGAAGGCGACAGTACCGATGCTGACTCGGGCGCTTCGAGATGCTCGAGTGTCGCGTCTGCAAGCATGATAGTGTCCACCTCCATGCGATCGAGCATCGAGAAAACCAGCGATTCTTCCTGAAGTACGAGCGCCGCCAGCATGTGAAGCGAAGATACGTGATTCTGCCCACGTTCGATAGCCAGTTCGTGGGCGCGACGGACGGCTTCTTTAGCTTTGGTGGTGAAATTGTTAGAGGGAGGCATATCCTGGATAGTAGATGACCGAAAATAGAAATCGCATTAAGAACCTTTTACCGTTGTCGATGTAGCAGTAAGAAGCGTGGTAATAGTGTCCGCGCTGATAAGAATACCTGGTGTGGCGCTACTCGCAGCGATGCCGATAAGATTACCCGTTAGATCTACGACGGCACTTCCCGCGCCGATGTCCGGAAGTGTGGTACGTATACCGGCGTCATTCACTCGCGCGACGATGCCCGTCGCTGCAGCGCCGTCCACTGCGATAGCAAGCGCCGTTTGTCCAATCTTCAAATCCTTTGATGGTATCAAGAGAGGGGCTGTGACTTTTGGAAGTGCTGCCGTGTCAGAAAAACCGTAAATCATGACACCATTGCCGCTATGTGAAAGTGATGCGGGTATGTACGCACCATTTGCGAATCCAACGAGCACTTCTTTTGGCAGCGAGTCTCGCGCAGCGGTAATAATCGCCCGTGCTCCCGGCAAATACGTGCCGAGTGAGATCGCGGGCGTCGAGGTGCCGGTCTTTTCACTGTGAATAGCGACCGTGCGCTCCGCGTCTAGAGCGAGAGCGGCCGTGACCAGATCCTGATTCGACGGAGCAGGAGAGGACGGTCGAATAACTTCCGGAACCGCCTCCACGACGCGTTCAATCGTATGGTCCACGACACGATTGATGGTCTGTGTGACGACCGGTGGCGCCTTATCGAGGAGCGATACGGTCAAAATGCCCGTCGCGACCGACGTGACGAAATTGACAAGAATGGTGAGTAATATAAGTTGAGCCTTCGATAGTTCCTCAATGTCCATCATGTATCTATGATGCTACCAATCAACCTTTGAGTCAATATGATGATTGTTTGTATAAAAACACAAAAACCCCGAACAATATGTTGGGGTCTATAGTTTCTTGGGAGGCGCGCCGTATTGCGCGCCTCCCGCGGTGTTGACTAGCGGGTCGTCAAGCGACCTGTTGTGGTCGGTCCGGTGGATAGACCTTTGCCATACCCACCGCCTCCGCCACAGGTGTCTCCAGTGCACGTGGGCGGTACGTAGTTGAGCTGGATCCACACATCGTACTCGCTTTGAGTATCGAACCGCGGTCCAGTGGCACGTACTTTGAAGTTATACCACGCTTCATTGCGTGAAAGACTTCGCGTGGACGATGCCGGCACAACGACGCTGGCCCAGGTCACACCTCCCCACCAGTTGAACTTGACCGCTTTCGGCGTCGAGATGTACTTCGAGATGTTGTTCGCGTCAATCACTTCGACCGACACCGCGGCAGAGGACTCATCGTACAGCATCGGGTAATCCCAGCAGTCACCCATCTCATCGCAATAGGTACCGACACCCGCTAGATACTTGTCTGGCAGTACGGGAACCCAGATGGTGAGAGTGTCCCCTGAGGCGCAGATTTTGTATCCGTGCCCGCGCGTGCAGTAGTACTGCGCACCCGACTCTTCCGCGTTGATGTACGCGGCCGAGGCCGTCGATGCGACGATTCCACTCAGTATCAAGGCCGTAAAGACCACTTTCAAGGTTCTCATTACTTCCTCCTCACCTAGCGGCTCGGATTCTCCGAATGACCGCTTCCGTCAATATCCTATCATACATGCCTATATCTGTCAAGTGACCGGTTACGCACCCCATCCTGAGCCCTATATCTGAGACCTGCTATTGTTGAGCTCAGACTGGGAAATCTCATCAGACAACTAACGTCTATAAGGAGGTATTCCATGGAAGTTCTTCAATACTTTTTGGGGGCGGTAAAGGATCTTGGGGACGTTATGCAAGCAATGTTATCCAGCTCCAGTCCTGCTCGAAAGAAACAGCACAATGGCAAAATCGTCCGAGTGCTTTTTTTGCCAGGATTCTGTGCGCCGCAGCATACGCGACTGTACGTGCCGCTCAAGACGCGACTTGAGAACCTCGGGTGTCAGATATTCGACCATCCGCTTACCTGGCATCAGTACAATTTCGGCGACATGCAGGAGAACGTGGAAATCCTTACGACGTTCTGTAACCGTCACGAAATCTCGCTCATCGTCGGACATTCCTACGGCGGAGATGTTGGCTACCACACCCACTTCGCGACCGGCATTCCCACTGTCTCGCTTGCTTCGCCGCTGGTACTCATACCGCTTGCAGCTAAAGCGCACGCGATGCTCGGAATCGATATGAACAAGAGCTGGCGAATGGATGTGATCGCAAAATGCCTCAAATGCAAGAAGGACGGTGGTCAGACTGTACCGCTGCTCTCCGTCCATTCGAGCACTGACCGCATCGTTCCACGAGCTTCAACATTGGCTCTCGGAGCACGACCTGTACGTCGATTCGCCAACGGCCACGGAACGATTGTCCTCAATCGTACACTCGCGTCCCTCATTCTGCAGTTCAGACGCAATGTGCACAGGCGCAAGCCCTGCGTCATCTGCACAGCATAAACACGGCGGTCCCGCATAAAAAACGGGGCCGCTTCACCATTTCTATACCTAGCGAGGCGTCGTTGATGCGCTTCTGCTCACAGACGCACTGTTCCCGCCGACATAGACTGAATTCTGCTCGCGGAGCAGGTCGAAAAATCTGCGCATGACATTCACCGATTGCTCGCCTGCTCCAGCAGGACCGCGTTCGAGCACTACAGCGAATGCATACCGCGGATTCTCATAGGGAAAAAATCCTTCGACCCATGAATTGTCGAATTGGTTGCGTGTGCCGGTCTGTGCCGTACCCGTCTTCGCCGCGACGGCGACATAGGAGAAATTGAGGAGGCCCGCCAGCGGACTGTTCGTTACGCTTGCACGCATGCCTTCGCGCACGACCGCAAGTGCGTCAGCACTCACGGGCACAAGTGCGTATGTTGACGGCTGCCCCGCGCGTACCGTTGGCGTGAAGAGCTTCCCGCCATTTGCCACGGCACCTGTAGCTCGAGCCATTTGTATCGGAGTCACCTGCGTTGAATACTGTCCGATCGCGGTGAAATACGTATCACCGAGATACCACGGTTCATTAAAGGTCGTCTTCTTCCACTCTGGTGTCGGTATGCGTCCAGTCGCCTCGCCGGGCAGATCAATCTCCGTCAAACTGCCGAGGCCATATTGTCGATACCAATAATCAAGTCGATCAATACCAAGACCTTTCTGATTTCCGAAACCCCCACCAACCGTATAGAAGAAAACGTCCGATGACCACGAGATCGCCTTCCGCACATCGACCGGGCCGAGCGCGCGCCATCCTTTATATATGAATTTTTCACCCGGATGATATGGATCCGGCAGTGACAGGAACCCCGGGTCGTCGATAACGGTATCAGGGCTAATGAGCCCATCGGTAAGTGCTCCCGAAGCTATGAATGGCTTTACGACCGATCCTGGAACGTACACACCCTGGACCGCGTGGTCGAGGAATGGATACCCTGCGCTCGTATTGTACCCAGCGATTGTTTCAGCTGGCTCGCCGCTCGACATCACGCCTGGGTCGTAACTCGGGTACGATACAATCGCGACTACCTCGCCGTTCGTAACGTCCATAATAACGCCTGCCCCCGCGATGAACCCTTGGCTGCTTGCCGTCTCGCCAATAGCGCTCGCGAGGAATCGCTCAAGATCCGCGTCAATCGCGAGCCGCAAGGTCTCGCCCTCCTTTGACGGTACGATGGTTCCCTCTGATCGAACCTGCCCGCGTACATCCTTCTCCGTAAGCACCCTGCCGTTTACGCCCGTGAGAAGTCCGTCATACTGCGCCTCAAGTCCGGCGAGTCCTGTCTGGCTCGTATCGTAATATTTACCGCTCGAGTCCTTCCTGGGATTGGACACGTATCCGATGATCTGACCCATGGACGGCATAGGGTAACGGCGCCCCATACTTCCGTCTTCCCTCTCAACATTCTCGGCCAGAACAACGCCGTTCCTATCCACGATAATGCCGCGCGGTGCGAACAGTGTCGCCGCTTCGAGACTATTGTTCATGCTTTCGTCTGCAAAGGAAGCACCGCGCATCACTTGGAGATCGCCGGCTCGCACTATAAGTATGACAACAAGAAGTCCAAGCACACTGGAGAGAGAAATGAATGTCCCGCGCGAGAGCGGCTTCTCGATTCTGCCCTCGAAACGATCGCGATCAAACGCGGGCGCATTCGATACATCCAGAAATATCTCATCTGGAGCAATCTCCCGATTTGACTGTCGCCTGCGCCTCCATGCATGGTGAGCCCTGTGGAACCATCTCATCCACCAATTCTACTCGTCCGGAGCCGGTCATGCACGATTGCTGCGATGATAGTCACCACTGCTCCTGAAAGAGTGAAGAGTGGCCATGCGCCAGACTGCGGCATGTAATAGAGAGTGTCCGCAAATAAGCCCGCCGCAAGCGGTACGAGTGGCTCTGAAACCCCTGCAATGAGCGCGACAAACGCAGAGAGCGGCCATGGAAATAGCACGACCGATACAAACGTTAAAATTGTCACGATACCGCGCATCATGGAATTGTCGAGGTCGCTACAGGAATTGAAATGAGCGAGGTCGCTCCTGTCGCACGCACACTTATCCAGGTGAGCGAAAACAGATTGAGCGCAGGCGTGATGCGAAGGGTAACCGACGGTGAAGATGGATTACTATCAATACGCGTAACGAAACCAATGGGAAGTGTCCCTGGTCCTGATATGAAAATTGCATCGCCCTCCACGATGTCTGCGGAGCGCGCGACCGAGGCATTCACGGCTCCTCCGCCTGCACCAAGGAGAGTAATCGGAACGTTATTGCGTCCGCTCCAGGCGTCGCTGCGCACGCCTGGAGCAGATAAAAGGACTGCTTGCGAATAATCGGCTGATGTTGCTTCAATGCTGCCGAGAAGAACGCCGCCCGCACCAAAGACTCCCATTCCCTCTGTGATGCCTATGTTCGTTCCCGCGGCGAGAAGAAGGGTATCATATGGACTCGTCGGCGGACGCGCGACGACCCTCGCGAGAATGCCCGACTCGGTCCCACCCGTCTTCTCTCTACCCAGCAGTAACAGTAGGCCCGTTACTTTCTGTTGCAACGCCTGATTCTCTAGCGACAATGCATTGTTCTGCTCTGCGAGCTGTTCATTTCTGATCGCAAGAGCCGCCGTGTCATTAAATCCGGAAAGCAGCGTGTGGCTTGCACTCGCAAGCGTGTCCGCCGCGCCGAAAACGGGCGACGATATTTTCCAGAACATATTTGGAGCGATAAGCCGTAGGGCGAGCACGACGAGGGCTACGAGAAGCGCGACAGCGCCCCACGATAGATTCGAAAACGCGAGCAGTGCGTTACGCTTCGCTAAGAATGTCTTCTTCATCGATAAAGAAATCCACGTATGGCGAGGGATTTTCCGTAACAATACCCGCTCCGCGTACGACCGTAGTCAGAGGATCCGGCGCGACCTTGATTGGTACGCCGAGCATTTTCGCGAGCACGTGCGGTAGGCCGCGCAGGAGCGCGCCTCCGCCGAAAACGGTTACGCCGCGCTCGAGCACATCGGAGAGAAGTTCGGGCGGCGTGGCTTCAATGACTTCCTTCATTGCATCCATGAGCGCGTCGAGCGACGGTGTAATGGCGTCGCGAATGTGTGCATCGGTAAGCACAATCTCTCTCGGCAGGCCCATCGCGAAGTCGCGGCCACGTACGCTTCGCGAGAGCGACTCCGAAAGCGGCATAACAGCGCCGATCGCTATTTTCACCTCTTCAGCCGTGCGTTCACCAATGCCGAGCTTGAACTCGTTGCGTACGAAATCGATGATATTCTCATTGAAACGATCGCCGGCCACCTGCGAGCTTTTCGCGGCGACCGTGCCCCCGAGCGCGATGACCGCTATATCGGTCGTCCCGCCGCCGATATCGAGCACCATGGTGCCGACTGCCTCGGAGACTGGCAACTTCGCACCAATTGCGCCGGCAACCGGTTCCTCAATGATTATCGCTTCGCGCGCGCCCGCGTTCTTCGCAGCATCGCGCACCGCGCGACTCTGCACATTCGTCACGCCCGTCGGCACGCCGATCACAATTCGCGGGCCGAAGAGCCGTGCACGACCTCCCTGCGCTTTGTTGATGAAATAGGTGAGTAGCTCCTCGGTTACCTCAAAATCAGAAATCACTCCGTGCGACAGCGGTCGCACAGTGCGAATGTGCGCGGGCGTTTTACCCAGCATCGTCTTCGCCGCTTGACCTATCGCGACAACCTGATTCGTCTTGTCATTGATTGCGACAACGGAGGGTTCATTAATAACAACGCCGCGCCCGCGCACATAGACAAGGGTGTGCGATGTCCCGAGATCAATGGCGATGTCGGTGCTGAAAAATGAATTTCTCGAAAACTTCGCCATACATCATCTATGACAGCAGTTCCGTGCGGGGCGTTTTCACGGTTGATCCCGTCGCGCGATCAACGACTTCAAAAATATCTGACGCGACTGCCTCGCGACCAACCACTATGCGCTTGGATATGCCAATGAGATCACTATCCGCAAATTTTTGCCCTGCCGAGAGCTCGCGGTCGTCATAGAGGACCTCAATTCCCTCTTTGAACATGTCTTCGTAGAGTTCATCGGCAGTTTTTGAGATATCATCGCCGTTATGTCCAAGCGACACGAGATGATATGTAAAGGGTGACACGCTCGCGGGCCACACGAGACCCTTGTCATCTGAAAGAAGTTCGACAATGGTGCCCATCACACGCCCCGGCCCAATGCCATAACTGCCCATAAAAACCGGCAGAGCGATTCCCTCTGCGTCTTTATAGGTCAGCCCGAGCGCGTCAGAATATTTCGTACTAAGCGTGAAGATGTTACCAACTTCGATTGCCTTCGCTTCCGTCAACTGTGCCTTGTCGATCCCGGTAGTCGCGTATACCTCTGGATCATCATAGACTTCTTTATTAATAGCCAGACGCTTATCAGTATCGATATAAATAGTGTCTTCTCCAGTATCGCAGACCGTTTGGAATTCGTGAGAATATTTACTAAATGAGCCGCCCGACGCGAATGTGCGGTACGTCTTCTCGCCAATGCCGACACGCGCAAAGATCTTTTCATACGCTTGCGCAGCTTTTTCATACAATTCTGCATGCTGTTTTTCGTCTTTCGAGAAGGAATACAGATCTTTCATGATGAACTCGCGTGTGCGCATGATGCCAGATTTTGCACGCGTCTCGTTACGGAACTTGGTCTGGAATTGATACACCTGCCGCGGCAGATCCTTGTACGACGCGATGTGTTCTGTCATGAGAGCAGTAAGCGCTTCCTCGTGCGTATTCGCGAGTCCGAGGTCGCTACCATTCTTCAACTGTGTCTTGAACCACACGTCGACTACTACGTCGTCCCAGCGCCCGCTCTTCTTCCAGATTTCTGGGTCTTGCAAAGTTGTTAAGAAGACTTCCTCGCCGCCAATCGCATTGATCTCCTCGCGGATAATCCCGATGATCTTATTCAAGGTGCGAAGACCTAGTGGAAGATAATCGTACACTCCCGCCATTTCTTTATGGATGAAGCCCGCACGAACCAGCAGCTGAGCATTCTTTGCTACCTCGTCCGCCGGCGCCTCCCGCCGCGTTTTGGTGAAGAGTTTGGATTGCCTCATATGGGTGCAGTATACGCCACGAATCCACGCCGCAAAAGCAATTTTTAACTAGCTATTGACTATCACATACTAGTGTCATATAGTACGCACAGGAGGTTCCTATGGAACAGACGCTGTTTCGATTTGAAAGCGAATACGGTTTCAGCAGTTCAGAACAAGTCTTCAATGAGTTAAATCAGTTCGTACAAAAATTGACCAAGTCGGGATATCATATCCTCTCAATAGCGCCACTGCACATGGCACCCATTAGTCCACGCGAACACGTGGCGTTTCAAGAACTCACGACTGTCGAGTTCTCGATTCTTACCGAGAGGTAATTCCGCCCGATCCTGCAACCAAAGGAGAGCCTGTACGGCACTCCAGCAGTGCAGGATCTTCTTGTTTTAATACTCAGTAATAAACCGTAAGGCGTCGCCTTACGGTTTACAATTATCCCAGAATTTTGAAGATGTCGTGCGCAGTGACGACGAGCATAAGGAGGACGAGAAAGGCGAAGCCAATGCTGTTCACTGTCTGCGCTATCCTTGGTCTGATTGGGCGGCGGATGAATCCTTCAATAATGACGAACAGCAGTCGCCCGCCGTCGAGCGCGGGCACGGGGATGAGATTGATGATTGCCAAATTGATAGAGATGATTGCCATAATCGAGAGCAGACTGCCGACACCCTCCATCGATGCACTCCCCACGACTCCGGCGATGCCCACTGGACCCGCGACTTGCGAGAAATTTGCAGTCAGGGTGAAAACGCTCGAGAAGAATTGCCACAAGCCGACGGCGGTAAGTTTTGTCGCGCCCCAAGTGAGTTGAGCGCCTTCGACGAAGGCCTCGCCGACGGAGAGCGGGATGACACCGATCGTCGCGACCTCGACACCGAGAGCGTAGCGGCTCGGATCGTCTGGCACGATACCTCGTACCGGTATGGCGGTAAGCGATGAGTTCACGCCGTTATGTACAACAGAAAGTATGAGCGGACCGCCCTCGCTCCGGCTCACGAATTGTGTGAAGCTTTCGGGATCTGCAGTGTCATCACCCGTTCCGGGATGCCAGGCGCCGTGACTGTCGACCGCGCTCGTGATTGTATCGCCGGCTATAATGCCCGCTAATGCTGCAGGAGAATTGGACAACACGCCGGCGACTGCGAGCTGGACATGGCTTGCCGTCGCGACATCGTCGGGAGCTAGCGCGCGCGGAGTTCCTGCGATGAGCGCCCCCGTGATGAGTGCATACGCGAAGAGAAGGTTCATCGCGACGCCGGCAATGAGAACAATTGCTTGGAGTACTCGCGGGCGATTAGCAAACGCTCGCTGATTCCCGCCTCCTGCTTGCTGCTCGTTTTCTAATCCGTCCTCGCCATAAATCTTCACGAAACCGCCGAATGGGATCCAATTGAGCGTATAGCGCGTCTCGCCCACGGTCGCAATCGTGGCGGCGCGCGGCGGATAGCCGAGTCCGAACTCATCCACGCGCATGCCCGAGAGCTTCGCCGCAACGAAATGTCCGAATTCGTGCACGACAATAAGTGCGACGATGACGAGAATGAAGATGAGTATTTCCATTTCAGCTGATACTTAGAGGGCTATCTCCGCCTCTTTTTTCTTGAGCAATTCTGCGAGCTTCTCGTTGCCTGCGTCGATTTGTTTCTGTATCTCTGCCTTCAATCGTGTTTCTTCGTCCTCGCCCATGCCGCCCTCCTTTTGCGCAGCATCAAGTTCATGGAGTGCATCGGTGCGATGCTGGCGCAGCGTAACGCGCGCCTGCTCGGTTTTATCGCCCGCGATCTTTGAGAGCTGAACGCGCCGTTCCGAGGTTAATTCAGGAAATGAAACGCGGAGGCCTTGGCCGTCAGTGGAGATGCCCACGCCTAGATTCGCATCGGTAATTCCTTTTTCAATAGTTTTCATGAGCGTTGCATCCCACGGGATGATACGGAGCGTTCGCGCGTCTTCGACCGAGACGGACGCGAGCTGCGTGAGTGTTGTGCGGGTGCCGTACGCTTCGGGCTTCACGGCATCGAGTAAGGTCGGCGTTGCGCGTCCGGTACGCACACCTGCGAGCTCGTGCGAGAGCCACTCCTCGGTCTCTCGTATCACCTGCTTCAATTTTTTAAAATCGTATGCCATAAATAGGTTCTAGGTGATAGGTAGTGGATTGTAGTTTAGCTCAAATTCTTTGGAATGACGAGCGATAGATGCTCGAGGATCATGCGCACGGGCGCACTACGATCATGGAGATATCCACGCAGCGTCGCAACGTCAGACAGTAGTGCAGTTGCATCCGTGGAGGTTAAACCTCCGCGAGAGTATGCAATAGCCTCAATACCATCCACGATGGCTATTGCCTCATCGCGAAGTTCACGTCGTTGTTCATCATCCTTGCCGCTCGCGAGTTTCTTAATCATCGCACTTCGCTTCTCCTTGGACGCCTTCATAAACTCTTCGGCCGGATTTATTTCGTGCTTCTTGATTTTTCCTGATTTCGTATTTCGGATTTCGTGCTTTATAACCTGTACGCGTGAACTCAGCGTCGGCAGGATTCCACCCAAGGATGGAAGTATTAGAAATAAATACGTACCAGCCGGTGGCTCTTCGAACAGTTTCAGAAGTGCGTTTTGCGCCTCGTGATATGCACGAGAGGCTGCGATGATGATCGCTTTCTGACTTCCAGAAATCGGCGCCTGTGAGGCGATCTCGTTCACGCGCCGTGCATCAGCGACCGAGAAGAGTCCGTACCGGAGGGTGACAACGTCAGGATTGCCTGCCCCGAGCCTTGTCGAGGGGCCTTTTGCGTGTAAACCGAGTTCGCTTTCAAGCCATTTTTGAGCTATCTCAATCCCTTCGTTTGCCGAAGCTTCAATGACAAACGCGTGGTGTCGCATGGGTCAATTATAGCCCGCAACTGCCGCACATTTCACAACTATTGACAATCATGTGTCAATATGCTATCATAAATACAGACGGTGCAAATCGCAACCAGCCCGTTTTCTACATGAAGATAGGGGGATGCAAATGGCCATGTTCCTTACAATTCTGCTTTCAACATTTATCGCCGCGAGCGTCGTGCTCGCCGATGAACCACTTTTCGCTTCAGCTCAAACCGTCTCTGAAGGTGCGGGACCACGTGACGACCACCAGGTCGACACTCTGCACTCTGCTGACGGCCGCTGCTCGCGATTGATAGTGCTCGGGTTTCAGGGGTCGTATCCTTTACAGGATTTCGGCTTCGAGGCTTCGGGCAACAAGCCGGTGAACCAGGATATGTTCTTGGTGAGCTGCGGACATTTCTCCGTCGATGTCTGGACTTCGGTCGAGCTTTCTGACGACGGGAAGTACGCCGAGCGAGGACCCGGCGATGAGTGGGATCTCGAGCTGACCTATGATAATTCGGTGGAAACACCGGTTGGAAAGGTCAATTATGAGATCTATGCCGCGTACTTCGCGCTCGACCTTGGTAAAGGCCTCAACGACATCTCGGACGACTACTTCGAGGTGTACGGGGAGGTTAGCAAGGAGTTGCAGGTGGGCCGCGTCGGCATCGCGCCGTTTGCACGGTATATCCACCTGTTTGGGATCGACGAAATCGATCTCGACTTCGTGCGTACCGGTATCCGGCTCGACGTTCCTTTCACTTTGCCGCTCGTCGGAGAGCTGAGAGGACATGGCGAGCTTGCACATGCCGCCAATCTTAACGGTGGCGGCGCAGTGGAACACCGCCACGTATGGCGAGGCGAGCTCGATCTCACGAAAGAGCTCGGCGCTGGTTGGTGCGTAACCGTGGGCGTGAAGCTGACGGAGTTCGCACGGGTCACCCCGATCGTGAAGCTCGCGTACAGCTTTTGACCCGGTTGAAAGCAGATGAGGGCTCCTGGCGTTTCGCTGGGAGTCCTTTCTGTATCCTCCTGCAACTGAGGTTATTAGTTTTATGTATTTGACGACGTGGGCTAGTCGTCCTATAATTGCTCGTGGAAAGACTTCACTACGAGATCGCATCGTTCTATGAAAGGAGGCCGCCATGCGCGGACGTAGGGAGTTTGATCTTTTCATTACCGTCATACTTGCTGCGTTCGTGACGAGCGCAGCGATTGCAGATGAGGAACACCCGGGGAAAATTACCACGGAGCGCGTGCTCGAGAGCGCTGAGGAAATGCTCGCCCGCCATCCCGGATTCCTGTCGGAGGCGACGCTCGATCTCGGTTACTGGGCGCGCGAACGCAGACACGAATTCATGCGACTGCGCCTTCGATTGCCAACCGACATACCGCTCTTCCCGGGAGTGAAGAACGTGAGGTTCGTCATCGACCCGTCGGTCACTGGCCGGCCGCGCCTCGATGGCCGACACAACTTTATGTTCAAGCCGGTCGGGTCGCTCATCTGGCGTGTGACGCCGAATCTCACGCTCGATTTAGATATCGGCAAGAAAGGCGGCGCGAAGCCGGTCTTCGGGCTCGGCCTGACGATCCGGTACTAGTCGTCACAGGGTGCGTTAAAGGACTTCTGGTGTCTCGCTGGGAGTCCTTTCACTACTTTAGTGTGATTATTTTGAATATGCGAAATGAATTTGACAGGATGTCTATATATGTTAGTCTACTAGCAGAAAAGAAAGGGGGTTAACAATGTTTAGTCCAGAGGATTTGAATCCCATGATGCTCAGCCCAGCAGGCAAGTTTCTGTTCTACGTGATTCTGGTTCCTCTCGTAACCTTCATCATGGACCGGATGCTGTGGCGGCATGAGTGCATACACTGCGGGTCCTGGCGCACACTTAACTGGGCGAAGGAAACTCATAGGCTCATGCGAATCAATAAAATCCAATATTGTTTCCGTTGCAGGAGGTTCGTTCGGCGCTCGCCGCTGAGTGTCGAGAGAATGAAGAATACTTGGCGATATCGGACTCTCCGACACCTGATTGGGCGAAAGTGGTGTCGGAGGAGAAAGAAGCTGGCGAGGAGCACAGTAGTGACATTGCTCACTCCAATGCAATAACAGGAAAGCCTGCTGCGGCTCTTCCCTCTCGAAGCCGCAGCAGGCTCCACCTCGGTGGGGCTTTTCGTTTTTATTTCTTTGCCAAAATACTTTTTTGATACGTACTCAAATGCTTGAGGGCGATGCCGGTACCGCGGACGACACAGAAGTAGGGGTCTTGGGCGAGCTTTGCCACGACGCCCGTGCGGCGATAGACGAGCTCCGGCATCTGTCGGAGCTGGCTCGTGCCGCCAGTGAGGATAATGCCATTATCAATGATATCTGCGGCGAGCTCAGGCGGCGTTTCTTGAAGTACCTTTCGTATTGCCTGTGTCATCTCGCGCAGTTCCCGACCCATCGCCTGCGCGATGTCATTGGTCGCGAGATCAACTGTGCGCGGTAGCCCAGAGACGAAGTCGCGCCCCTTCACTGCCATCGTGAGTTCTTCATTCACCGAGACAGCTGCACCGATCTTAATCTTCACATCCTCGGCGGTTTTGTCACCGATCGAGAGATTGTGATGCTTCTTTATGTGGTCTGCTATCGCCCGGTCGAGACGATTGCCCGCACACTTCACGCTTGTCGAGGCGACGATGCCGCCGAGTGAGATCACAGCCACGTCGATAGTGCCGCCGCCGATATCCGCAACCATGCGCCCCATCGGCTCATGAATCGGGATGCCCGCGCCAATGGCTGCGAGGATCGGCTCCTTCACCACATACGCATTCTTGGCACCTGCTTTAAGCGCAGCCTCGATAACGGCTCTCTTCTCCGTCGATGTGACGCTCGCCGGTACGGAGATCAGCACCGTCGGTTTAAAGGGATTGTAGCGGAGCGCTTTCTTCATAAAGTAACGAAGCATTGCTTCAGTCACTCGATAATCCGCGATAACGCCGTCCTTCATCGGGCGATACACGACAACGCCGTCCGGCGTACGGCCGATCATCTGCTTAGTTTCTGCCCCGATAGCGAGGATCTTATTGTGACCCTTCTTATCGCCCGTTTTACTCACCGCAACGATCGAGGGTTCATTGATGACAACTCCTTTCCCGGGGACAAAAACGAGAATATTGGTGGTTCCGAGGTCTATTCCCAGTTTTGGCGAGAAGAAAGACATTGCGTTCAATGTTACACTAGATTTAATGCAAGGAGAAATGAATTTCGTCATTGAGGGCGGCCGTAAACTCACGGGGAAGGTCGAGACGAGCCGCTCCAAGAATGGCGCAGTTGCCCTCCTCGCCGCCTCGCTTTTGAATCGCGGCACAACCACCCTTGAACACGTGCCAAAGATCGAAGAAGTAAATCGCTTAATCGAGGTTTTGCAGTCAATTGGCGTGAATGTGGAGTGGAAGGATTGCACCCTTGTGATCAAAACACCTGACAAGATCGATCTCGCTTCTATTAATAGCGAGGCTGCGATGAAGACACGCAGCATCTTGATGTTCATCGGCCCCTTACTCCACCATTTTGACAAATTTGAGCTGCCGCAGTCGGGTGGTTGCACCTTGGGTCTCCGTTCTGCACGTCCACACTTGATGGCACTTGAGAAATTCGGTGTCTCGATTACTGCGCATTCAAACACCTACGACATCTCACACACCAGGCTCGAGCCGGCAGAGATTATCCTCTACGAATCGAGCGACACCGCAACAATTAATGCGCTTCTTGCAGCTGCACACATCCCCGGGACAAGTATCATTAAATACGCGTCCTCAAATTATCAAGTCCAAGAAGTCTGCGGTTTTCTGCGTGATCTCGGTGTCGAGATAGATGGCATTGGCTCGACTACGCTCACCGTCCACGGCGTCGAGGAAATTAATCGAGACATTAGTTACAGCATCGCCGAGGATCCAACTGACGCGATGTTTTTTATCGCTGCGGCGGCCGTCACTGGCTCAGAAATAACTATTTCTGCCGCACCAATAGAATTTCTTGAAGTTGAGTTACTCGTGCTCGAGAAAATGGGACTGCAGTTTTTAATTTCTAATAATCGTATTTCAGAAAACGGAATCACAAAACTCGTTGATATATCGCTTGAGCCTTCCGAGTTGGTCGCTTTCCCCGAGAAAATTCATGCACGCCCATACCCGGGTTTGAACATCGATAATCTTCCCTTCTTTGCAGTGATCGCAACAAAGGCCAAAGGAACAACCTTGATTCATGATTGGGTGTATGAGAAGCGCGCTATTTATTACACCGAGCTCGACCGCCTCGGCGCGACGACGATACTGCATGATCCACACCGCATCTCGATAGAGGGCCCGACGAAGCTGAAAGCCGCTGAGGTCATCTGTCCGCCGGCGCTTCGACCTGCGACGATCATTCTCGTCGCAATGCTCGCGGCCACAGGCCGCTCTATGCTCCGCAATGTCTACAGCATCAATCGCGGCTACGAAGATATCGTGCATCGATTACAGCAACTCGGCGCGAAAATTGAATCAACATGAATCCCGTTAGAGATGTCAAAATGTGTTATGTGTACGTCATCAGAAGTCTTTCAAGCGAATATTGGTACACGGGAGTTACGAATGATTTACGGAAACGCTTCAGCCAGCATCAAAAAGGTCCGCGTGGGTGGACGAAGCAGCACCGTCCATATGAGTTAATATATTATGAAGCATGTCGCAATATAAACGACGCAGCAGCGCGGGAGAAGTATCTAAAAACGGGGACGGGGAAACGGTATCTGGAAAACAGACTAAAGCGTTTCCTATCTCTAACGGGATGAAATCCATTGGCGATATTCTCCCCGAGTTTCAGAAGAAACGGGCAGAAGCGCCTAAAGGAAGGAAACGCCTCACCGAGCGTGGTGAGCTGATGCGTTTTTTCTTACGCCACCTAAATTATTCTCGTAAGCATGACGGTCTCGCGCCCATGACGATGGCGCACCTCGGCACCGTGCTCGAGCAGATACCGACAAAAGATCTCTATTATTTAAAAAGTATCTGCAGCCAGGCGAAAAGTTTCAGTAAGAAGTTCTGGTGGGAGCTTGATCCGACGAAACACGCGTAGCCCTTGCACTGAAACAATAATAGTGTACATTCAATGTAGGGTCGCCCGATGGTCAGTCGGCGCACGCGACGCGGGTTCGCTCGCAGTTGATCCCCCCTCCTGCAGCCTCCCCGCGTCGCACCCCCTGATTTTTTGTCCTTTCGTTTTTTACTCAACATTGTCCCGTCGACCATCTGGTCGGCGTGTTTTTTTATTTTTGCTATAGTCGCAGTATGAAGAAAGCGACGGAAGAAATAGTCCCGCAAGATACACCCGTTTTGCGCGAGGTGGCTCTACCGCTGCCCGAGAATCTCTTCGGCTCTGCTGAGTTGAAGAAGTTGCTAGCGCACATGACCGAGGCGCTCGATAAACAGCTAGAGGGCGTCGCACTCGCCGCGCCACAAGTCAGCGTCTCGTATCGGTTATTTATTGTTCGGAGAGATCGCATATTGCCCGTCGACATCCAAGGTTCGACCTTGGATGTAAATTCTCAAGGTCGAACCTTCTCTGCTCCGACGCCCGAAGTCGACGTTTACATCAATCCCGAGATCGTGAAGACATCACGTAAAAGAGCTCGGATGGACGAGGGCTGCCTCTCGGTGAAGAATGTCTACGGCACAACCAAGCGACATGAGCGTGTGACGATCCGCGCGCGCCACGAAGACGGGACGAAGTTCACCCGGGGCGCGGGTGGAATCCTTGCGCAAATCTTTGAGCACGAAGTCGATCATTTAAATGGTATTTTGTTTGTTGACCATGCCGAGCACCTCATCCAACTCAGGGAACACATTGATGAATAAATTCACATTCTTCGGCACGCCAAAGGTCGCGAGCGAGACGCTCGCCTATTTACTTGCTCACGGATTCACTCCTTCATTAGTTGTCACTTCACCCGACGCTCCACAAGGCCGCGGGCTCGTGCTCACTCCCTCGCCGACTAAAGTGCTCGCTCTTGAGCATGGCATCCAAGCCATGACACCAGAGAAATTAGACGAGACTACGATACGAGAAATACAAGACTTCAAATGTGACTACGCATTGGTAGTTGCGTATGGCAAAATCTTTCCCGAATCTTTGATCGCTGCATTCCCAAAAGGCGTCTTAAACGTTCACTATTCTCTCCTACCAAAATATCGCGGCGCTACGCCTATGGAGTCAGCACTCCTCGCAGGTGAGCGCGAGACGGGCGTCACTATTCAGAAGATGGTAAAGGAACTCGACGCAGGCGATATTATCGCGCAAGAATCAGTCGAGATCGGAAGCGACGAGACAGCTAGAGAACTCCGCCCACGGCTGATCGATCTTGGCGCAGAAATGCTCGTCAAGACATTGCCACAGTACCTCAAAGGAGAAATCTCTCCCGTCCAGCAAGATGCATCGCTCGCCACTCGTGCACCTAAGATTAAGAAGGAACAGGGCGAGTTGAATCTAAATGTTGATGGCGTCACAAATTGGAATAAGTATCGCGCCTATGCAGACACGATCGGCACCTACTTCTTTAAAGACGGTAAACGAACCAAAGTTGTGAAGGCATCATTCAAAAATGGGCTATTCACCATTGAGCGCATCATCCCCGAAGGCAAACGCGAGATGGACTATGCTGATACAGAGCGTTAACTGCCGAATCGAAACAGTCGCTTCAAGGCCGCCCCGCCACGGCGTATAAATCCGCGTTTTCGGCCGCGTGCTTGTCGGAGCTCGTGCATGAGATCATCACGGACACGATCGACCGCACCCTCTAGGTTTGAGCTCCACGCCTCGGCATGGAACATCTTGCCATCTGCACTTAAGTTCCCTTCTGCTCGATATTTCGCTCCTGCACGTTCAACCGCGATCGACTGCTCAACCTCGCACGCAAGCGATACGGGACTCTGAGAACCCTGAGCGAGCTTATCAAGTGCTAAAAACTTTTCTTCGATAAACGCGCGCGTCCCATCGGTAAGCTCGTACTGTGTCCCTTTTATCGTGATCTGCATAGGTGAAAAGTTATCAGCTGTTAACTACCAGCATTTTACCTCGCGAGCGATGGCCCGTCAGGATGGACACCTTCCAGAGGGGGACACTGAACCGCGCTGCAACTATTTCGCGCACACGCGTGTTCGCATGGTTCCCTTGTGCCGGTTCTCTCACCTGAATTACCAGCATTTCCTCTTTTACCTCAATGCGCTCGCGACGAGAATCTGGAGTGACAAATACTTTGATATACATACGTTCGTTCTATCACGCCCGTGAATATCGTCCAATAAGTGTCACCCCTGCGATAAGGAGTGATTCCATCGCCTGAAGCACTTGCTCTTTGCTCGGTGTTTCTTTAAACGAGAGCGTATCTCGTAGCGCATACAGCGCGAAGATGTAGCAATGCTCCTTGGGCTCGTGATGAGGTGGCGGACAAGGGCTCGCGTACCCAACACTGCCCGACCCATTGAGGCCAAGCTCCCCGACGCCAACATTCCCGCTGTCGCTTTCGGGTAATTCTCTTGTCTCGGGAGGAATATTGTAGAGCACCCAGTGGTCAAATGAGTCGATGCCTCGCGCATCTTTGGCTACCTGTGGAATGTCCGGGTCATCCATAACGAGCACCAATGACTTCGTCCCGTCTGGCACTCCTGAGATCGTGAGTGGTGGCGAGATTGTCGCGCTACCATCACACGTATACTTCGCCGGAATGATTCCACAATCTTCAAATGCCGAGCTCGAGAGTCGTAGCATCACGCCCATGTGTTTGTACTGTAGCATTGCGAGGCGTGAATTTTGAGTTAATATGCATTCACGCCCTTTTGGGCGTGTTTGGTTCAAAATATTCCGGGATAGCTCAATGGTAGAGCAGCGCCCTGTCGATGGCAGCATCTCGAAGGAATTCGAGATTGAATAACGAGGTGAATTGCTGGAAACCCTAACGGTAACGCCGAGGACAATCAGCAGCCAAGCCCGCCCAAAGCTATGCTATAGCATTGCTGGCGGGAAGGTTCAGAGACTATCCCTTCGGGGAGTACTCGCCAACAGCTGAAAAGTTGTGGCCAGGAAGCGCCTCGCACCGAGACACGGTGATGATATAGTCCACGCCTTTAGGAAACTTTAGGATCAGTGTAAGGCGTTGGTTGCAGGTTCGAGTCCTGCTCCCGGAGCAAAAGTTGACAATATAAAGATACAGTGTATCCTGCAAGTGGTACGTTGATCTGTCTCAGACCAAAACGGCAGTAAGCGAATTGATGCGTAGGAGGCGCACTATGATTGCAAGATTGGTAAGAACGGGCGGTAGTTGGGCAAACTATTTCCATTACTACTGCGCCCGTGGTGTGGTCCATTTTCGCAGGGCAGAAAACAGTGTCTCGGGCGAGGTCTGCTGGCGCGTCATGCGGAAATGCGACTGTGACGAACTGGCAGTGACTGAAGAAGAAATTTCTGCTGATGTTCCTTCGCAACCGCCGGCAGTCGAGTGCGCAATGGAAAGGGGTTGTGCCATGCACCGAATAATTGTTGAGGAAGTTCAGGCTGAGCCCGAGCGCGTTGTGCATCTCGCTCGCATATTAGGAGCTCCTGAAGAATCGTGCGAAATCGGCAAGACGCAAGAGGAAGCGGTAGGTCGTCTTGTCATGACCAATTCTCATCTGCTCGGTCTCTCGATTCATTACATCGGCGACGCCTAAAGCATTTCAAGTATCTGTGTGCGAATCATCAAGACTTCACGGCCGATAGGTTAGTCCTCACACGGACTCACTCTTCGCACGTGAGGCCTTTCCTATTTCTACACAAAAACGGTTCGAACATCACCAACCCAGCGGAGCTAGGAAATATTGAGGTTATCAATGGCATCGACAAGATCTCTGTCTTTTGTTGTTATGATGTTACCCTCCTCATGTGTCGAGGTTGCAATGGATACCTTGTTGAAATCCTTGATGCAAATATCCGGGTGGTGCTGGAGACGCTCTGCAATTTCGCCGACCATATTCGTAAACGCAAGCGCCTCTTTAAAATCACTCAACGCGAATGTCTTTTGTAGAGTATTATCTACTTCAATCCAGTCATTCTTCATGGTTTAAGTATAGCAAAAACAGGTTTGAACATCCGCCTCGGCTTTGCTCCAACAAGACGGGTCATCCCCTCCTCCGTTCAGAAACTACGGACGGGCACAGCAGCCAGCGGAGCTGACAGATTTTGATTGGTGTGGTATAAAGACGCCAGAGCTTTGGTTGGTGTGGACGAACCAGTGACCACACGTGATCCTGCAATGCTGCGTCCGAAAGGACAAAAGCACAGCAAAGGGAGATGTATGAACAAAACACAGTTCTTTGACCAATTACGGACCCGCGGCTGGGTACTATACGTACCAGAGCGAGTCGCCAATGCTCACCGCGACAGCCTCTTGAGTGGTTGGCGTCTTGCGCCTCATTGGGGACATGACAGATGGGGCGGCATCAGGCCCATCCTCGACTTGATCGAAGCGAACAAGCTCGATCTCAAGATTCCCTTCCTACGGGAGGCTAAACCCGATCGCGACGGAGGGCACTATATCATCTCGCAATATCGCGAAAGAGAGAACTTCATCGAGCAACATGTTGCGAATCTCATGCTGTACGATGCAGACAACCCTCCACCGCTGCCTGAAGAGAGAGTCGATGACGATTCGCTTTGGGATTCACTCGTGTCGCAATTTCAGTTGACCGAGTCCCTCACGAATCGCATCCTGTCCTGTAACGGATGGGTGTATCGGGTCCGCTTTACTCCAGTCTGGGTGAAGTTTAGTGAGCCACTCCCCTACGGGTGGATTTGGAAAGGTGATCCGCCCGAAAAGAAGCGAGCCGAACGAGAGGCGGACGAGATCGTTCGCACAAAGCGGCGTAAGCTCCGCAAAGAGTACGGACTCACGGGTCAATACTTCGGGAGGAGCTACACCCGTCGACCGTTGCTGATGATCCTCCGTAAAGCGTATCCTCCCGAACAGGTCCGCCGAGTACGACGGCAGCTCGAGGACAAGGTACGAAAGGATCCTGCCGAAGCAGTTCGGTATGGTCTCGAGCGTGGTCTCCTGGCATAACACACAACAAGCCCACCACTCATAAAGGAAAGCTTACTGCTTCCTCATCGGAGTGGTGGCTTTCTTTTTTGTATTAAGGTTCGAACATCCTCCCTTGCTTCGTGAAGCACTTCGAAGGGCAAGCACCCAGCGGGGTAATGGCGGGTGATGGAATAATGGGGACAGTCACCATTCTTTAGGTTTTCGTGTGGTCTAATGGTTTCCTCTTTAGTACATTGTTTCCGAATTACAACATGGAAATTCCTAAACAATGGGGCCTGTCCCTTTTTCCGCCTTTCCCTCCTTTCAGAATACTCAGTTGATTCGCACTTTACTACAAAGTGTATGATAATGAGACCATGGCAGAAACCAGAATTGTCACTGACCGCATCAGCCTCGCTGAGCTTAAAGTGCTCGCGCACGAGTACTACGGTGACACGATCAAGGCAGTGGTAGACGTGCCGCAAGGAATCATCGGGGTTGGTGGCGAGTTCCACTCTGAAATCGAAAAGCTTCTGATAGAGCAGCATGATTCGAAACGCCAAGACACATGGGGAATTAATCTCCTGCTTGACAAAACTGGGAATGACTTTATTGAATTTGATTCCATGGTTAACCTGAAACCACTGTACGGGAATCGAACGAGAACGGTGGAGGATCTTGCCATACAGGCAGCAATACGTGAGGTTGTGAACAAGCGTGTGTCATCGACATGACCGTTTCCGGCATCCAACAATCGTGGTCGAGATTCACGCTCATGGAGCAACTCGGCAACATTGGCTCTGAGGTTGGTCGTGCGGCAAAGTGGCACGGCAAGGACCCACAGCGCTTTGACCATGCAGTCGAGCAAGCATTGATGCTTATTGACCTCACCCAACGAGACCAGCGGTGGAAAGGCAGATTAGATGAGCTCGCCATCGCCAAGGAAGTATTTTCTGATGCAGTGCTTGGCGGGACAGAATATGGCAGCACCCTAGAGGACATGGAACACTACTTTATGCCGTATGCGCTCGCGGCCCGCTCCTAGCGCCGACCCTTTCGTCTCGCGCCGGGGGGCGGGCTTTCTTTTTATATTTTTACTCTCGCACATCCCCTCCTTCATCATAGCTTCTGACACGAGGTGTACACTGAAAACTTAACCGATAATATTTACCGACATATGAGAACACTTAAGAAAGTTCTTCTGGGTGCGGGCGCAAGTGCCCTTTTATTCGGTTCGTTGGCTGCTACGGCATTTGCAGCCCCAGCTCCATGTGGTGCGACTCATGGTGCGTTTGCCAATGTAAATGGTAATTTCGGATGGCTCGGTGCGTTGGGCGGAACGCCGGGATATCACGACGGAGCAGTCGGTCAGGATGTGGGAGCCACGGGCTATAACAACTCGAATACGGATTGCCAGGGCTAAGCAAGACTCAGTCTCGTTCCAAGACAAAGTCCCTCAACCGGGGCTTTGTCTTTTCATGTACAGGTTCGAACACACTTCCTGCCCACCGGCAGATTGCCCACGCCAGAGAACTAAACACTAGCGCCTCTTTTCTTATTCCTTTTTTGGACTTCAGCTATGCCTTCTTTGAAGCCCGTGCCGACGTCTTTCCCGAAAGCGACGACCTTCTCGCCAGCTACCCTCAAATTCTCCTTGATCTTTTGTTGACGCGGCTTTGACTCTTCCCACGCCCGCCATGTCTTTTCTTTAAGGTTTTGAACGCGATCTGCCACGTTCAGCACTGCGTCCCGTGCCGTTTTCGCTACCTTCTTGTTACTCTTTATCTCTGCGTGTTTCATACGAAATATATTAATTCACTATCTATGCCGTTCTTATGAAGAAACATTTACAGCAAACATGAACTTCGTGTATTATATTGTGCATATCATTCAGCGCTCAGCTACCGCAACCTCCGCACCGTTTCTATGCTAATCCCCACCAACGGATAGATTCAATGAAATTCGTAAAACAGCCGAACGGGAGTACGAGTAATTTGACATTTCTTTGTTAATGTACTACTCTGAAGTCAGAGGAGGTGACCAGCATGTTGAAGAATCTGATTGTGTATGAGGGAGATCCAAGGAAAAGTTTGCCCGAGCGTATTGTGGTCCACATGGATTCCCTCTTCAATACGAAGGAGGAAGTGCGGCTAGAAGCAGCTCACGCAGGCAACGGGGAGAGGGTGGTCGCGTTCATACCAATGGCCGTTGACGACCCAGCGGTACGTGCGCTGGCTTCGGTAGTTGAGCTCGCGTATGAAGCTGACGATCGGCGAGATGTCCCAGAGCCCATTTTTGTTCTACAACTACTCCGAGACATCTTCATCGCGGGTCGGCAGTCAGCAACCTCAAAGTAAAATTGACGCCGAAAACAGTAATCGTGACCGTCCATCGAAACAGCGAAGAGACTGTTCATTCTGTGGATGGTCTTTTCGTTTTCATGTCCAATTTAAAAAAATGACAAAACTCGCCGCGATTGCCATTTCCGCGACGGGTTCAACTTCGGCTCAACAGCTCGATACCGCTGTGCACCCGTAAAGCTTTTTTAATATGTTTTATTTCCTTCACGGGTGTGACGACTGTAATCGGGAATCTCATTCGGTACTTCTCGAAAAGATCAGTGTCGACCACGATGTCGACTTTGCTGTCCATCACGGCAAATTGCGCAGGATCGAGGTCGAGCTCAGTGAGACCGGTAGCGAAGCCGCCATTCGCAAGGCTGTGAACCTCTCGACACCTCACGTCGACTGTCTTTGTCCCGAGGTGCCCCATCACGCTCTTTGTCGAAACGCGTCGCAGTGCTCGCCACTGAGCAACGATGGAATGGTCGAGGAGCACAAACCACGAGACCGCTCGAGCCAAATAGCGATTCACTTCGACGCGGTCACTGTGTCTCGACAATGCGCTCGAACGTCCTCCTTTTTCGTTACGCACTGACGGGTTGTTGTACGCAAAAAACATGTACCATGCCCGATCGAATGGAAATGCCGATAGCTCCCCATATCGATCGATCTGGTCAATATCCAATCGATACCCATAGCTCGACTGAAGACCTGACGCCTTGACTTCGATAGTAGCCGACGCGTCCCAGAGCACTATGTCTCCATCCTCGTGTCTTGTGAGCTCGCCACCAATAAGAGCATGCCCGACATCTTCAAAGAACTGCCCGACTTGGAAATTCTTCATCCCGATCACGTGTATCACCTCCTTCCGCAAGCACTATACTACCCGCCACTGGAATAAGAAAGGACACCCTGGACTCTATGATCGTATGATAGAGTGAGCATATGAAAAACAGCACTATAGGATTCCTCGTTGCAGTAGTTTTGCTAGGAGTTGCCCTCGGCATATTCAAGTACGCACCAAGTTTATTTAGTGTTGGGCCTGCACCTGTGACCTCTGATAATTTAATAATAGGATCGACGGATTTCGGCTCATTGACGGTTCTAGTTTACGGCAAGGGACAACCCCTTTCTGATGTTGAAGTCGACCTGGGTACAGTTGGCGCAAATGGCCCTACGGGTTCGATGAGCTACACCGTCACTGATGCAAATGGCGTGGCGACTTTCTCAAAAGTGCCCGTCGGGAGCTTCGACATCTTCTTTAATACAAATCGCTTCCCTACAGGATACGCAGTTCCGCCACAAAGCAAGTTGCCTTCCGTTCAGATAATAAAAGACCAGCAAATACAAAAGAGGATTGATCTCAACCAACAATAGAACATCATTCCCGAGAAACGAATGGCCGCCGTCCACCCACTGGCGTACCGTATGCGGTGACATTTGTGTTTTTGATGATATAATGTCCGTGGAAGGAGGGAGCCTGGATGAAAGCGAAGGTACGGCTGAAACGAGCGACCGCTCGAGACGCAGACGACTATGTACGCATTGAGCGCAGCGTTGAGTCCCCTATTAATCTGGTCACCACGAATGTGGACGAGGCGAGAAAGGAGATCGAGAATCCACTGGCACTCGTCTGGATGGTCCTGTACGAGACCAAAAATGTTGGATTGGTTCAGGTCCAGATGCTTCCAGGGAAGCACGCATACCTCGCCGAGATCGCGATCGAGCCCACGTATCAAGGGCACGGGATCGGAGGCGATGTACTGCGAACAATCGTCGCAAAGATGCGTCGAGCCGGAGCCTGCACGATGAGCCTACGGACGCATGAGCAAAACCGAGCACGGCAACTCTACGAACGCCACGGGTTCGTCGTGACCGGCAGGCTCGAGGATCACGGGAAGAGCAGCTCGCCGCGTCTCGTAATGTCTCGCAAATTACAAACGGAAGAGAGATGATCTTCACGATGGAACAGGTTATCGCGTAGTCCCGTGCGCGTAACGAGACCGCAGCTACTCGCGGACATTGCGGATTTGCACCGCTGATTGCGAACGCCTGACAGAGCCACTCGGCTCTGTCAGGCGGCTCATTTTGTAATGTGTAGAGAACTGCAACCACAGAACAGAGCATCGTCAAATGTGTGCTATAACTGCGACAGAGAACGAGAGAGACGGGAAGGAGGGTCGGATGAAAGCGTACGAGAACCTCGTTAGGAAGCGCGTGCGAGTGAAGAGCTGCGAAGCCCATTCTCACGGAGAAAACCCCGGGTGCATTTGCCATCTTGTCGGCAGGGTGCTTCGGGTCACAAATGACTTCGGCGACGACTTGATAAGACGCTCGCACTGTATTATACTGCGGTCATCATGCAGCAGTTGGCTGTGAATGCTTGAGAACGCGTTTTAGCATTATATGAAATCATATTTACAGAGGAAACCGATATTTTTGGGTTCGATTATTGTCGCGCTTATTGTCGTGGGAAGCGTCATTGCGTACCTACAGAGCGGTGGCAATGACGCGCAGACCCTAGTCATACAACCGGGCGAGTTTGTCCAAGAGGTATCAGTATCCGGCACCGTTGTAGCGGCCGATGATGTCGACCTATCGTTCGCCGAGACAGGGCGCGTAGATGCGATCTATGTCCACGTCGGGGATAAGGTCGCCCGCGGTCAAGCCCTCGCGATCCTCTCTATCGGTACCCTCAGTGCTGATCTCAAAGCCGCATATGCTGACCTGGCGCTTAAGAAAGCTGAAGCCGCGAATAAAGCCGCGAATGTGCAGGAGGTCCGCAGACAACAGGATACACTCGTACAAAATGCGTATCGCGAAATGTTGTCCGACGACTTGGAGGCCGTGCCAAGTTTGTCAGCGGTCGATGCAACGCCGCCCACCATTACCGGTCTCTACCGCGGTAAAGAAGGAATTTATAAAATAAGGGTCTTAACTGGACCTCAGCTTGGTATGAACGACTACCAGTTGCGCACGACCGGACTGGAGGATCTGGCATCAATCGATATTTTGGAAGACGACGCGACACCACTCGGTTCAAACGGCCTTTTCCTCACGTTTTCTGATGCACTCTCTGCCTACAGCGAGACTACCTGGTACATAACCATCCCCAACGTTAAAAGCGCTTCCTATCGCGCGAACTTCAATGCCTATCAAGATGCGCAGCGAACGCGTGATAAAGAGATCAGTTCTGCCGAAGCTGAAGTAGCCAGTGCGAAAGGCATAACGACTGTATCTGAAGCCGAGATTGCGCGAGCAGAAGCGAATGTCAGCCGTATCCAGGTACAGATCGCTGACCGGACGATACGCGCGCCTTTTACTGGCACGATTACCGACGTACAGGCGAAGTTGGGCGGCATCGCGACCGCGAATGCGCCTGCAGTATCTCTCATCAGTGAAGCGACGCTCCAGGTTGAAAGTTATGTCCCCGAGATCAATATTCCCTTCGTCGAGGTCGGCGACCCGGCAGTTATCACGCTTGATGCGTATGGCGCCGATGTGCCATTTGACGCCAAGGTGATTTTTATCGATCCAGCAGAAACGGTGCGCGATGGCGTCTCGACGTATCGGATAAAACTCGAATTCACGACGTACGACGTGCGAATCAGGGCGGGTATGACGGCAAATATTACAATCACAACCAAGAAGAAATCGGGCGTAGTAATGGTTCCCCAAGGGATCGTGGGAAGTCGCGATGGCAAGAAATTTGTGTTCGTCAAAGAAGGCGACCAGGTGATCGAGCGCGAAGTGATGCTCGGAAGCGTTTCCTCTCTCGGACAGATCGAGATCGTATCGGGCTTACAAGCAGGTGATATCGTCGTTCTCTCTTCAAGCGACTAGTGTCGTCGAATTTTGCGTATGCTCCCTAAACTTGCGCTCAACATACGCATCGGTTGGTATCTTGCGCTACGGCAAGTGCGTCAGGCGAGTGGCTGGACGACGGGTCTGATAATCTTCGTGATGGTTCTCACGTTCCTCAATCTCGTCGTAGTCTCCGGCATACTTGTCGGTCTTATTCAAGGCGCCGTTGACGCTGCGCGGACTGAGTATACGAGCGACGTCATCGTCTCTACACTGAATGACAAAAAATATATTGAAAATAGTCCGAATCTCATCGCCCTTCTCAAAACATTGCCCGAAGTCGAACACATCACGGCACGCTACCAAGAAGGCGCGACTCTCGAAGCTAACTATAAAACGCGCAAGGACACGGACAAGCCGAATACTGCGGCAGCGCAAATCGTCGGTATCAATCCTACTGATGAAAACACGGTCACTGGGCTTGCTCATTCAATTACGGAAGGCGATTATCTTGCACTCGGGGACTACGATCAGGTGATTATTGGGCAATACCTCCTCAAGCAATACGTGCCAGTGGATTCTCCCGGGTTTTCGGCACTCGATAATGTGTCCCTTGGAACGAAGATTCGCATATCGGTCGGAGGCGTGAAGCGCGAAGTCATCGTGAAAGGAATCCTGAAGAGTAAGGTGGACGAAATCACTCGCAGCGTCTACATGATTGATTCCCAATTCCGCAGTCTCATCGGCCGCAATGACGGTAATGTCGATCAAATTGCCATTAAGCTCGTGGGCGGCGCCGACCCTCTCTCTCTACGCGAGACGCTGCTACGGAGCGGTGTCGATCGATATGCAAAGGTGCAGACGTACGCCGATGCTCAACCGCAATTTCTGAAGGACATCATCGACACCTTCAATTTGCTCGGAAGCGTTTTCAGCTCAGTCGGCCTGATCGTGTCATCCATTACCATCTTCATTGTCATTTTCATCAATGCCATCACGCGACGGAAATTTATCGGCATTTTGAAGGGAATCGGCATCCATGGCCACGCGATCGAGATCTCCTACATTTTCCAATCCATATTCTATGCAGTCTGCGGTTCAGTCATCGGCTTGGTGCTATTGTACGGCTTTCTTGTGCCTTTCATCGGGCAGCATCCAATTGACTTCCCTTTTTCCGACGGTATTTTAGTGGCGCCGCTCGACGGTACGCTTTTCCGAGTTGGTCTTCTCATTCTCGCTACGCTGGTCGCCGGCTACATCCCCGCCCGAATGATCGTGCGTAAGAATACGCTCGACTCTATTCTTGGTCGTAATTAATCCTATGATCCAAACCACCAACCTCGAACGCGTTTTTAAGGCAGGCGATGTCGAAACACGAGTACTGAAAGGCATCACCTTCAAGGCGAGCAGCGGAGAATTCATCGCCATCATGGGCCGCTCAGGGGCCGGAAAGAGTACATTCCTCTATCAATTGAGCTTACTCGACGAACCGACGAGCGGAGAAATCGTGTTTGACGGCGTCAACACGCACCTTATGAGCGCCGAAGAAAAAACGCATTTCCGCCTCGCCCAGTTCGGCTTCGTGTTCCAGGACTATGCGCTCTTGCCGGAGATGACGGCGCTTGAAAATGTGGCTCTGCCGCTTCTCATGCAGGGCGTTCCGCGCGCCGTCGCATACCAGAAGGCGCAGGATGCGCTTACGAAGGTGCGGCTTGGAGAACGTCTCGACAATCTGCCGAGCCAGCTCTCGGGCGGGGAGCAGCAACGGGTATCAATAGCTCGCGCAGTTGCGCATCAGCCGAAGCTTCTCTTCGCGGATGAGCCAACCGCAAATCTTGATAATGAATCTTCTCGAACCATAATGGGAATCTTCCAGGATCTCCATCGCGCCGGACAGACGATCATCATGGTCACCCACGAGGACGAGTACGCACGTCTCGCACAAAAAATTATCCACATGGACGACGGCAAAATCGTTTCCGTCACGGTTAATAAATAAAAGCGTTAACAAGCCACGTAATCTAAGAGCCGCACCCATGTGCGGCTCTCATGTTGTAAAGGGACAGATGGTGTCGCGATCACCAACTCATTACTTTCTTGAGTCTGCGCGCCGACTCAATGAACGTCGGCAGATGTGTGCCCACAAGCACGGCATTCGCGCCAGGATCGATATCGAGCACGGTCGAGACGTTGCTTGCCTGGCAGAGCCACCCCGGAAATACCTTCCGCGCCTGTTCGAATGTTTCCGACTTGCGATTCTCGGGTTGGTCGAGCTTACGCAGGTCGCGGCTATTCCAAACCGTGTAGAGGTGATGCGGTACCGCGCAAAGTTCCTCCAGTGTGTATGGTTCGATCAGGAAGCGTTGGGGATTCTCGAGCGGAACGCGTCCAACTGCAAGCGCGTAATTCGCTCCGGCATCAAATGCTTCCGCCACCAACGTCTCGTCATCGTTCATTCCCTTGGCGAGGATGAGCTTGTCAGTCATCTTCCGAGCCTTTGCCACAAGCTCTGGCGACCCGCCCCACCGAGAGTCAATGAAAATTGAGAGCATGTCCGTAAACTCGCACCCATTGGCGATCGCGAACAACTCGTCCCAACTGAGCTCCGACTTCCACCCGGATGGTGCCCGTGTTTTGACCTCCGCAATCAACATGACCTTACCAATCATCGAAATCCTCCCTTCCTATCCTGTCGTTACGGTCTTCGAGGAACGCCCTCGAGGCACTATACCAAAATGTTTTCGAATAGCAAACCACCAGAGAAGTGAACGTCTGCGCAGTAACTTAAATTGACAATAGTCTTGCAAAAGTTACTCTGCTAGCGGAGGTGATGATGATGGGGCCAAATGGTAAGTATACGAAAGCTGTAGCTGATGAGCTGTCAAAGCGTACCGGCATAAATCCAGAAAATATCCTGGATGCCCTGGGCTTGGTGCAGATTCCTCACCTTGAGCGCCTCAGAACTCTCCTGCTTGGATCAACAAATATCGGCCAGGCGTGCGTGGTGTACGCGGCTTCCGCTCCATGGAGCGAGATTGAAGCGATGGCAATTCGTAAGGCTGCCGATTTCCTCATTGCGGAGGCATTCAGAAAAGAGCCCCCGCAATGATGACCGGTAACCTATCGAACTTCCCGCCGCCCTGACAGAGCCGTCTCTGCTCAGGGCGGTTATTTGATCGCTCGGTATACTGTTCAATTCAGTAGTAATGTGGTATATTTGGAATATGAGAACGCGCGATCTTGATAAGGAGAGGAGTGAAGCGTCACATTCCCTACTGGATTTTATGAAGCTCTACAATGAGAATCTCCCTATCGCATTCCCGCGCGTATCAGCCGCTCTCCTCGGTGAATTCAGAACCGCTCACAGCACGCTGTTCAAATCTGACAACGTATGGTCGCTTGATCTGCATCGTAAAAAGGTCATGGACTGGCTGCGCTCGCGTCCAGTGTAATAGGGCGTAATTTTATTGTACGCTGCCAAGCATCGGTATCGCTAACCGCCGGCGCTTTGTTTCTCCCTTAAATAAGTTTGACGCGCGCGCGGCAACATCTCCGCGTTCTCCGAGATGCGCCGCGTTGCCCATAGCTTCGAAGCTTGAACCGAGAAAGACGACGTGCTTGCCGTACCGTTCTGCGAGCTTATCAGTACTCTCGAACACTTGTTTAACTCCCTCCGACTCCCTGACAGCGCCGAAGAGATCGAGCTGTAGGGTTCCCTCTTCAGTAAGGTTAATAAGCGTGACGCCGGTCGCTCGGTATCGAGCGCTCTTTTTAAATACACGGGGGAAATAGATGTTTATTTCTCGCAGTATATCGAGCGGGTTCGAGGTTGGGAACGGCAACGAGACTTCATAGCCGTGGTAATGAAAATCTTGCGTCTTTAGGAAGAAGAAGACGAGCGGCGTTGAGAGCTTCCACCGTCGCGCTTTGATACAGGCATTTTCAACATTCTTTGAGAGCTGCGCATATACGAACGCCGAGTCAGTTGAGGGCGGTGTGAAGGTCTTGGTCTTACTTATCGACTGGTACGTCTCTCGCCCGGTGAGGTTAAGCTCATTCACCATCACTCCGTTTAATTCCTGCCATGTTTCGTAAAATGGTTTCGACACATGCGCTTGTATCCAGGATTTATCTCTGCACGCGAAATCAAGTGCCGTTGTGATGCCAAACTTTTGCAGAAAGGCGGATGTTTGCGGACCAATACCCCAGACAGCGCCCGTGGGGATAATCTTCAGATATTGGGGCGCATCGCGGAGCGAAATGATGGTCAGTCCTGAAGGTTTCTTCCATTTAGAGCCAATTTTTGCGAGAGTCTTGGTCACTGATACCCCGATAGAGAAGGTCATGCCGAGCTCGTGATCGAGCTGTTGTTTAATCTTTTTCGCTATCTGCGGGTATGACATATGGAGCGAGCGGCGCAGGCCCGTGAGATCGGCGAAGCATTCATCAATGCTGTACTCCTCGACCGCCGGTGTATAGCGCCTCACGACGGCGTACATACGCTCGGAGAAAAGACTATAGGTCTCGTAGTCGGACGGTAGAATAACCGCTTCGGGGCAAATCCTTTTGACCTCGGAAAGGATCATACCGCGTTTAATACCGCAGGCCTTCGCCTCATACGTAGCGGCCGAGACGATGCCGCGTTCCTTGCCCGTGATAACGGGCTTGCCGCGCAGGCTCGGATCCTTGGCCACTTCACAGGCGGCGAAGAACGCGTCTCCGTCGATGTGGAGAATAGCGCGCGGGAACGACGAAGAAGACCCCCATGCCATATCAATACTTACGCACGACTGCCGTTACAACCGCTTCGATGGTGAGGCGGTCTTTCGGATAGATTGACTTATATTTCACATTGGCCGGCTCGAGATAGTACAGCTCGCGCTCCTTTCGCAGGTATTTTATGGTGTATTCGCCGTCGACCGATGCAATCACTATCTGTCCGGGCTTGTAGGTCTGCCGACGTTCGACTATCACCATATCGCCTTCCTGAATCCCCGCATCGATCATCGAATCGCCTTTTACCTTCAACACATAACTCGACTCTTTGTTGGGAGTGAGATACTCGTCGAAGTCCATGACATCGAGCAACTCCTCCTCTGCGGCCGAGGGGAACCCCGCTTCGACTAACCCCAACATTCGTACACCTTCCGCGAGAGAGCCCGGGAGAAGACGGCCCGTACGATCCTTCTGCAACACTCCTTCACTGATCAGGCGTTCAACAACGTATGCGACGGCGCCTTTACTCTTATAGCCGAGCAGGGTAGCGAGCTCGCTGTACGAAGGCATCCGATGACGCTTATGATAAAAGGATGCAATCTTTTCCTCAGGTCTTTGCATAGCCACAGTATACTAGAACGAACGTTCTAAAGACAAGGTGAAGCGGTGGAAAACTTAAAAGCCGCACGCGGGTGCGACTTTTAAGGAACAGAAGGTACCGCGTCACCGAACCTGAGAAGTGCTGATCGGCCGTGTTTCCATGTTGCGTTGATCATCGCCCTCACTCTTCTTATCGCACAAAAACTCGACAACGACTTGCCCGCCGACAATCTTCGCACGAAGAAAGATCGGGTTAGGACATTGTCTGCGAAATGAGTCCGGAAGGTTAGCGGTCACTGTGACCGCAACCGGCAACAGGATAACTATCCAGTGTTTCAAGCATCGTCGCGACATTTTTCTTCTCCCCCTTTCTGAAAGGATGTGTGCAAACTACGCACTGCATCACGTTGTGTGACGGATCCATGAGAATATGATGCTTACTTTCATATCCACAATGAGGACACTTGACTGCCATAGGTCACCTCCCTTGTCGCTAGACTCTCTCATGCCAACTACCTCTCGTCCATTAGTAGGTATAGCACCTTGATCTAGGCAAGGGAACCCTCACGGAAACTTCACCCTGCGCAGTCTAGCGTTACAGACATGAAAACAGCAACGATCATCTGGGCCATAATCATTGTTATCGTCGTAGCATTTGGCTGGTACGTGTATGACGGGAGCTTCTCAACGCCGGCTGCCGACGTCCAGAATATGGGCATCATTAATTCTCCAGCGACTAATAATACAAAACCAACGAACGCGCAGGTAACCTATGGACCGAATGGATTCTCTCCCTCGACAGTCACTATCGTAAAAGGAGGCACCGTAACATTCGTAAATCAAGGCGGGGATGGGATGTGGGTAGCTTCTGCTCCACACCCTACGCATGAAGGCTACAGCGGGACCACCCGCGCACAGCATTGCCCGGATACCACGCGGACCGCATTCGATCAATGCGGAATCGGCGCGACCTATTCATTCACATTCCAAAAAGCCGGAACATGGGGCTATCACAATCACGGCAACCCGACCGATGTTGGCACGGTCGTCGTGCAATGATGGCCGCGACGCGCGCCCTATCGTGCTCTCGACTTGTAGACGTAGTAGAGAGCGAGTGGCGCCGCCCAATTGGCAGAACGTTCGACGAAGTCTAGCCACCCAGCCCCAACGAGCGGCCTGACAAGGGCAGTCCAGAAGCCCCAGAAAGCCATCCAGAGCAACAAGACGGGAATGGGTCGCACGAGGACTATGAGTGCGAGTACGACATCGACAATGCCGACGAGAAGAAGCAACGTCGTGGCCGTGGACGCATCGGCAGAAGTCATTTGGCTTATCCATCCTATCCAATCTTTCTTTCCCTGTATCGCGAGAAGCCCGTGTCCTGCAAATTCCCCCGCGACACCGACACGCAACAGCCATTCGATTTTCTTATCAGAAGTCATGTAAAGCTTATAATATTAATGGTAACTGGTACGTAGTGTAACAGAGCGTACAGTCGGGTGTGCCGATATCACCAGTATATGAGAAACATCATATAGCGTAGGGTAGACACAAACACGCCGGCGTCACTATTCCTGCTCATCAAAAGACGCTTTACGATTAGGCCACCACTCTCCACTTTACCCTTTTCCTATTTCACGATCCTTCCTCCCGTGCTGCTACACCATTCGTTTAGGCGTGCCGTTGCTCCAACTCGGTTATTGACGACGTTCGCGTTGCACTCCAGAGACCGAGAATGAGAACGGCCGCACCAAGGATACCGAGCGTCCAGCTAAGCGTCACACCCTCGAGTCCAAGGAACGCCACGACAATCACGGCGAGTCCGAGCAACGCATTTACATAATTCTGCCACATATAGTTTATGCATATTATTTCTGTTAATTTTCTGAACCAACTCGCAATCGACCATGATAATCATTACCCAAGGCACAAAAAGATACGATGAATTTTCAATAGGGTAATTTTGCACGGTACGCCATATACTGCCGATGCCGGAGATGTAACAGCATTGAGAAATGAACGAGAGGAAAATGGTCTAGAGCGCAGGTATGCCTGTCTCACTGAAGATGACCCCCGAGGGCAATACGAATAGTGCATTGTCTGTGCTCCACGGAGAACAGTTGTAGTTCATCTGCTTATTCGTGTCGAAGCTCTGCGCGGGCGATCCGGACGACGCTCTAGCATTCATCATAGTCCTAAAGCCGCTCGACATGCCTTCGACCCATGTGTGCATGGTGATGCCATCGCCAATCATGTGCACCTGCATGTTCTCTCCATTTGCATCAGCGGCGAAATCGCCGCGTACCTTTCCATTCGCGATATACACCGTTCCGGACGACAACGATTGCTCGTCCGAAAATGTGCATTTTTGCGCTACTCCTGCCGCCAAGAGCGCACCGAGAGAAGACTCGGTACCTTGACTCACCGGAGCCTGAGCGGTGCGTCCGAGCATATAATACGCGCCAGCGCCTACGATAATTATTGCAGCAGCAACGCCGACGCTTGTCTTAGTATCCATATTCATACGAGTTACGAATATGCATACAAGAATACCACATTGGTGCATAACGTATCGGTCAGAGTATACTGGTCGAATGCAATCGCCGGGCGGGAAATTCACACGAAACATGATCCTTGGCATGGAGCTCACGACTGCGGGATTCATCGTCGTTATCGCGCTCATCGCTGTTGCGTCGTGGTATGGCTACACTCGTCTCAATTCTCTTTCATCGCAGCTTGTAGAGCTTGACGCAGAGCTCGCCTCAACGACGGCGCTTCTTCAGGGCAATATCGCCGAAGCAACCTCTTCTCTCGGATCAGCGATCGAGCGACAGAACCAAAATGTACAAACACAGCTTGGCGGTGTCCAAGAACAGGTTGGCTCAATTACTGGTACGGTGACGGACCTGCAAAAGTTGAGCAAGACCGATCCCGAACTATTAGCAAAATACTCCAAAGTGTTTTTCCTTAGCGATAATTATGCCCCGGCCCGACTTGTCGAGATTCCCGTCGAATTCCGCTACACCGAGAAGAAACTTCTGCAGATTATTCCTGAAGTTCTTCCCTATTTAAAAAAGATGTTGGACCGAGCTAAGGATGACGGTGTGGAACTCTATGTAGATTCCGCATATCGATCGTTTGCGACCCAGGAAGCTCTAAAGGGACAATATGCCGTCACCTATGGCGCGGGCACGGCAAATCAATTTTCTGCGGACCAGGGGTACTCCGAACATCAGCTCGGCACTACCGTAGATCTCATGACTACCGGCACGGGCGGCGCACTCGACGGATTCGATCGTACGGCGGCTTATACATGGGTTAGCGATAACGCTTATCGTTACGGATTCGTTCTCTCGTATCCTAAAAATAATGGCTATTACGTATTCGAGCCGTGGCACTGGCGCTTCGTGGGTGTCAAGCTTGCTACCGATCTCCACCGATCAGGGAAATATTTCTACACGCTGGACCAGCGCGCTATAGACAACTACCTCATTTCTCTATTTGATTAACGGCGGAAGGCCAATTTGTTATACTGAACACAGTTTATTAGCATCAGCGTTTTATCTATACACCCATGACACATGAACCATTGCACGAGGGCGACCGAGTGCCAGACATCGTATTCAAAACGCGCGTTCGCGACGAATCGGTCGGAGGTGAGAATCCCTACCGCTGGCAGGATGTTACAACATCGGAAATCTTCGCGGGCAGAAAGATCGTAGCATTTAGCTTGCCCGGAGCATTTACGCCTACCTGTTCGTCAACACATCTCCCCGGCTATGAAGCGGTATATGACGACTTCAAATCGCTCGGCATCGATGATATATATTGCATTGCGGTGAACGACGCCTATGTGATGAAGCAGTGGGCTGATAAGCAGGGCGTGAAAAAAGTGAAAATGCTCCCCGATGGTAATGGCCACTTCACTAAAGCCATGGGAATGCTAGTGAAAAAAGAGAATCTCGGTTTTGGCCAACGCTCCTGGCGCTACGCCATGTACGTGGATGATAGTGTTATTAAGAAACTCTTTGTCGAACTGGGCTTTTCCGATAATTGCCCCGACGACCCGTTCGAGGTCTCAGACGCAAGCACAGTGCTCTCATGCCTCAAAGAGAATCTACAGTAGACGGCTAGGGGGGTTCGAGAATACGTCTTCATGATTTCTCCATGCAGACAATACAATTATGATTTGATGCTATATAGTTATGACCGGCCGTGAGCGGCTGCTTCCGGGCGGATTTATGACTAACGAACCAGGTACTCAATTCACTGACCGGATCGGTATTTTATTGAGCATTTTCTTTGTCTATTTGATTATTGCGCGGTTTGGTTTAAGTACGCAGACGGGCGCGGCCTTGCCGACACTTCTGTGGCTGCCTTCCGGGATCGCGCTTGCATCATTTCTTTTGTTCGGACATCGCGTGTGGCCGGCAATTGCGACCGCAACGTTTCTAGTATTTCTGTCTGTGGGCATGCCTTTTGTCGCTGCGCTTGGTATCGCGTTTGGGAATGTCGTTGGACCTCTTGCAGGCGCACTTTTGGTAAAACGATATAGCGATTTCCATCCATCCATCTTTCGAATTCGCGACAATATGGGCATCGTGGCAAGTGCACTTCTCGTGCCGATTGTTACCGCGACGATTGCGCTAGTGAGTCTGCAGATAACGGGCGCCACCCTCCCAGGAACCGGCACGGAGACATGGAGCATATGGTGGGTGGGAGATGCCATGGGCATTCTTGTTTTCGCGCCGTTCATTCTGACGTGGTTCAACAGACCATTCTTCGAGCGGACACCATTGCAGCAAGGCGAACTTATTCTCGTCGTCGCCTCAGTTTCGCTGGCATCACTCCATATCTTTTGGAGGACGCAACCGCTCTACGACGATTATCTCTTCATTCCACTCACGTGGGCAGCATTGCGTACTGGCCCGCGCGGAATTGCGCTTTCCATATTGATTGCATCGAGCATTGCACTTTCAGGCACACTTCTTGGCCACGGTCCGTTTGCAAATGTCGGCTTGCTCTATTTGCAGGCATTTATGGCGACTGTAAGCGGCGTATTCCTTGTGATTGCGGCTATCGTCGAAGAACGCAGACTTGCCCTCGAGACATTGGGTGAGCATGTCCGTGAACTAGAAATAGCGCTTCATAAAATCAGCTCTGAGGACGAAGCCAAGAAGGAATTCCTCGCGGTTCTTGCGCATGAATTACGCAATCCATTGGCGACTATTCTGAGTTCAATTGAACTGATTCATATGGAAGTCCTCTCTCTTCCAAAAAATTTAGCTCAACTGCTTGAGACGATAAATGAACGCGCTAAGACGATGGTTCATTTGTTGGATGATCTTCTCGATATTTCCCGCATCTCGCAAAAGAAATTAAAATTGCGCAAGGAAACCGTGCTTGTGGATCGGTTTATCGATACGCTCGTGCTTACGATTCAACCGCTCATGCGAAGGTATGGACACACGTTTTCTGTCACCCGCCCAGACCAAGAGCTATTCCTTAATGCAGATCCGACTCGACTCGAACAGATATTCGTAAATCTTCTCACCAACGCGGCAAAATATACCAAGCCGCCGGGGTTTATTGAGATTATCGCCGGACACGAAGATGACATGGCGATCATTCATATTCGCGACACTGGCATGGGCATCCCACGGAATATGTTACGGCGAATCTTTGAACCATTCTTCCAGATTAATCAGGGCCAATTAGGCAGTGAGGGACTCGGCGTTGGCCTCGCGCTCACTCGACAGCTCGTCGAGATGCATGGCGGTACAATTGAAGTCGCGAGCGCTGGCACGAATAGCGGGTCTGAGTTTATTGTGCGGTTGCCGCTGTCCGCAACGCCTGTTAGCCAGGATTCGCCAGCGCGCGACCGCGCGGTTGTGCTGCGTAGTCGCAGTCGCCCGTCTCGACGAGTCAAGGGGGCGTTAAAGATTCTTATTGTCGACGATAATGAGGGAGCAACGAAGGCGCTCGCACGCCTTCTGGAACTTCGAGGACATGTTACCGAGTATGTACTCACCGGTTCTGAGGCACTTGATAAGGCGCTCCAATTTGAACCAGAGGTTATCCTGCTCGACATCGGGCTGCCTGATATTGATGGATATGAAGTCGCCAAGCTGTTGCAGGAACAGAAAAAACCTTACTATTTAATCGCGCTTACAGGCTATGGACAGGCAGAAGATAAGGAGAGAGCAAAACAGGCGGGGTTCCATTACCACATTACGAAGCCGGCAGGACTAAAAGATATCGAAGCGGTGCTACGTAAGGTACCGCACGCTGCTACACAGAAACTGTAGTATCGGAGAGCTATGCGCGCAGTCGGTATCCGATGCCGCGAACGGTCTCAAGAATGCTTGGCTTGGATCCCATATCGAGCTTTCGTCGAAGATTTTTTATGTGCACATCGACGACATTGCTGAAGGACTCGTAATTGAAATCCCAGAGATGCACTATGAGATCTTCGCGGTTTATTACCTCATTCGGGTGCCGTAAGAAATACTCAAGCAACCCAAATTCCTTCAGGGTGAGTGTCAGCGGAACGCCATCTCGGTTCACTGTGTGTTCTGCCGGATCAAGTTCGATGTCGAGCACGCGGAGTACGGTCGATACGGATTCAATAGGTCGGCGAAGGATGGCCTGAATGCGAGCCGCTAATTCCTCGAACGAGAATGGCTTCACCAGATAGTCGTCAGCACCTGCAAGAAGGAGATTCACTTTTTGCTCCTCTTCATTTCTCGCAGTAAGCACGAGTATCGGAATGGTGATCCCTTCTGCGCGCATCTGACGGCAGATATCGAGCCCGCTCATGCCGGGCAGCATAAGATCAAGGATTACCAGATCGTAATCATTGCGATGCAGCGAAATGCGGGTATAGGCTTTCGTACCATCATTTATGGTATCGACGGCGTAGCCTTTGTGCCGGAGACCCTCAGCGAGGATGTCGGCGAGACGATCTTCATCTTCAACGAGTAATAATCGCATATTTATTTGTATGCACGAGCACCATTAAATTTATAGGATATGCATCATGAATATATCATGAACGCGTTCATTCATGCTTATTTCATGCCACGTCTGCTTAGATGGTGAGGCAAGTACTAACTATAACGCGCACGTCATATGCGACAACTTAATATGTGAATGGCCGGGGAGGCAGCACGAAACGTGCCACCTCCCCGGCCGTTTTAGACTACCTTGAGGAGGGACTGTGTGTCGGCAAACGTATCTCGAGGTTCGTTTTTTATCTGCTACACTTTGAGCACTTTTGTAGTTATATTAAGAAATGAAAGCCTCACCAACACGCGTTCCTGAGTGCGTCGGGATTATTATGGACGGCAATCGCCGTTTTGCTCGTGAGCGCGGGCTATCGACATCGCGAGGACATCAGCTTGGGTACGAAAAAGCAAAAGAGCTCGTCGCTTGGTGTCGAGACGCAGGTATCAAGTATGTGATCTTGTATGCCTTTTCAACAGAGAATTGGAGGCGGTCCGCCGAGGAAGTCTCATACCTCACTACGATTATCAAGACCTTGCTCTTGTCGGAGGCACGCGAACTGCGGAATGCAAATGAGAATGAGGCTATTCGATTTGCCGGCGATATTGACCGATTTGGAGCAGACATTGTCTGTGGGATTCGTGATCTAGAGGCCACCAACCCGCCCGAACCAACAATGACCGTCATTATTGCCCTCTCTTATGGTGGGCGGTCAGAGATTCTGCGGGCAGTACAGACCATAGTTTCGGAGGGAACGAAGGTGCCAATCACGGAAAAAGAATTCTCTACACATCTCTGGACTGGCACTACTCCCGATCCAGACCTCATCATTCGCACGGGCGGCGAGAAGCGTCTTTCCAATTTCCTGCCGTGGCAGGGCGTGTATAGCGAACTTTTCTTTCTTGACACGTATTGGCCGGCATTTACGCGACAGGAATTTCTTGGCGTTTTGAAAACGTATTCAGAGCGCGATCGGCGGATTGGGGAATAATCATACAGGTAACAGGGGATTGACTTTCAACACGCTTGGTATTAATTTCTCAATAGGAATGCCCACTCGGAAGGAGACAGCGGATGGAAATGAAGTACCTTTGCGGTGAACGAGAAAGCGCTCTGCGCCGCTACGTTCCTGCCGCAATAACGCTGATTGTCATCGTCTGCGGCGCAGTTGGACTGTGGCGGTTGGTATTCTTCCATCACAGCTAAGCTACAGCCCGGTTCGAATTCCGCCGCCCAACAGAGCCGTTCCTCTTTGGGCGGCCTGTTGTTTTAGGGCCTCCAATCGCCGCTGCAATCACCGCGAATGTAGCCCATAAAGTTAAGCGTCTTGGAACCCCCGGCAGCGAGCGTAATCGGATTCGCTCCTTGCGGCACAAAAACCCATGCACCTATGTTTGGATTCACGTTACCGATTGCGTAGCGAAGTATAGAAATGGCATCATTAAGATCGGTGAAGGCGTCCTGGTTTATATCGCATGCCTCTGGAATGAGGGAGAAGGGCGTATCGCGGATCGTGTCTTTTAAGACAGCGACTGCATCAGTCATGTCCACCATATTGGCCGTGGAGAGCGAGGGCGACGAGACACCTACTGTATAGGTTCCCGCGGGTACATTGTTGAACGTATAGGTGCCAGTTGAATCTGCAGTAACCGAAAGGACAGCGTGACTGCTTGCACTGCTGACTAGGTTAACGGTCGCTTTGGGTATCGCGGCATGCGATAATCCCGCATAGGTTATTGTCCCGCTCAAAGAGGATGCACCGGTCCTCAGTCCGAATGATGCAGAAACGCTATGTTTGCTTGTCATCTTTAGTGTGCACGTATTCGACTGTATGAGGGCACAATCACCGTTCCATTTGACAAAATCGTGGTTTGCATCAGGAATGGCGGTCAGAGTTATAGTTGGCGGGAAGTAAAAGTTTACATTTGGATAACTGGCGCTGCAGAGTGAGCCGCAAAAGATTCGCGCATCATTTGAAGATATCGAACCACCCGTAGGAGGGGTAACCGTGAGGGTGGGACTAAGCGCAAAAGACGCGGTGACGTAGGTGTCACCACGTACGGTGAGTGAACATGTTTGATCATGAGGATCGCATTGTGGAGAGCTCGGGGACACCCAGCCCATAAATGTTGATCCCCACGCAGGCACTGCCTTGATTATTATCTGAGAACCCGTGCTGAAATTCAAATTGGTATATTGGCTGTAACTCGTTTGACCAGTCGATATAGATCCGTTACCAGTACCTCCGAAGCCCAGGGTAAGTCTAGACGTGGCGGCGTTTTTAACTGAGATAAGGATATAGCTACTTGCTGTTGTCTTGCCGGAAAGATCTGGCGTTTTATATGTTGCGGTTACGCTCAACCGCGCGGGCCCATCGGGGAATCCTATTGTATTTATTGTTGCTGAATATGGGTACACAGAGGATGAAGCGGTAATAGAACGAGTACCACTAGTAACTGTGTAGTTTATTGTATCGACTTCCTGATCGGGGTCGACAATTGAAACAACGGGAGCAAAAGTTCCTGACACCGTCTCGCCATGATAAGGGGAAGTAATTGCTGCAGATCTTCCCGCGACTTTTACATCGACAACGAGAGTATTGAATGAAGCGGAAACGACTGATATGGTATTCCCTGTATCTGGATCGGAAAGCGTTTGGCCTTCTTGAAGGGTAGCATATAGACTAGGTTTCGCGACAATGTCTCTACTACTGCCGGGAGCCGGTTTCGTCACGACCAGTAGAGACTCAGGCATTAAGGATTTGGCAGGGCCGTAGGGCCCCCCAGGACCTATATGAACAAGCGCACCGGTAAAGATTTTGGACGGTAACCGCGTGTCAAAGCCGATCGGTTGTCGATATTCGATGTAGAAATAGGGATATTTGCAAGCCGTTGAGACTGCAGAATCGCAAGTCTCAGTACTTCCATCGACTGTATACTGCGTTTTTATTTTTGAGGTTACACGCGGGATTTTTAATACTTTTACTCCGTTGCTCGCAGTCTCAAGAGGTTCGATTGTGTACCGGCCGCTTGATGTTACCGTCTGAATGTTTGAGGAACTCAACCAACCAAGCACCTCTCTCTGGATAGCGTCGATGTCAGTCACGGTATAACCCATGATTCCGAAATATCCGAGATAGGGTACATCTGTACAAGTGCCGGCAAGAGCGACATCGCCGCAATCGAGCATGTCTGCATGTCCAAGTCCAAGTGCGTGTCCGATTTCGTGAGCAATTGTTTGTGCGCTGGGCTCGATCTGGGCGTCCGTATACGGTGAAGGGAGCCCCGCTTCATTGACGAATAAACTCACCGGACCATTTTTCGCAGCAAATTGCAGAGTAACGGGGAAATCTGTTCCTGACCACGGACAATTGAACGGCGCCAGAATCACGACACCAGTGTATTGCGTCAGATCAACATCATTGTTAGCGGCACTTATGGCGGCACCTGCTACTGGGCTAAACGAACAGTCGTTGGAAATCGGGAGTGTGTATACGCCAACAACGTCGGCCCCTCGGTCGGGATTCTTCACGCCGGTTACTTTGATGCCGCGGTCAATAGCCGCATTATAGTAGGAATTTTCTTGATAAAACTGGTTGACGAGATCCATTGTTTTTAGAACCTGTTCGGGATTTGGAGAGAGTACGGTTGTATCCTTAAAATTTGCCAAAATAACAAGCATTTTCTGGTCATCTTTCACATCCGGAGAGGTTTGGGCATAACTCACTGGCCTGAAAAGACTGAAGAAAACTACAGCGAGGAGGGTTGCCACTGCGATGCCACTTACAAAAATAGTCCCTACTGTGAGGATCTTTCTCATTTATACCTATGATACTACACATTTCCGCTGTCTAGTAGAATTGTGCATATTCCTATATCCGTGCGTTATTTCCTGTATTGTAAGAGTTGAGATGAACGAAATGATTATCTAAAATAAGGTCATGAGTAACGGTACGAAATTAGTGATTATACTGGGTGCTGCGATAATACTGTCTCCTGTTATCACTTCTGCCCTTACTTCTGCTCCTGTCATTAGTATTATCCCGACGACCGTGGGTACGGCGAAAGTCGCCGTTCTTCTCTATGATTTCACAGATTCTCCAGTCGATGGGACTGGGAATCCTCGGCGGACATTCACGGTAGAGCAGGCCACAAATGCGATATTCAGCGGCGAGGTGAGTAATTTTTACCGAGAAATATCATATGGAAAAGTAACCCTAACAGGCCTTGTATATCCCTGGGAACGGCTACCCAGAAACGCCGTTGTGAGCGGCGTGTGCGAATACCCTTCACCTGCTGAAATCCAATCCTCCATCACCGCCAAGCAAATTGATATTGCTCAATATGATCGTGTCATAATCATCGCGCAGCAAGGAACTACCGACCAGACGAATGATTGTTTTTTTTATCACCAATCCGGCGTTCAAGGTACAAGTCCCCACGAATCCGCTCTTCCTCTCTCTTCTGGCGGACAAAACTATTCCATCCAGACGGCATTTACGCAGTCGCTTGGTTACTCGCTCGAGCACGAGCTCGGGCATACGTTCGGCACTGCAACAGTCGCACTCAATCCGGCACATGCGAGCATACTCGACTGTCCCCCAGGTATCGTTGCATCTAACTCCGGCTGCTCAATTCGAGAAAATGCAAATAATTTCGATTTTCTTTCTTCGCCGGGATACTTATGGGGAATGCATTCGAATGCATTCTTCAAGGAGACGTTCGGCTGGCTTGATCGAGATTCATTGCTCAATATCACACAGTCGGGTACCTATCAAATAAGTCCTCTTGAGATCATGCCCGCACAAGCATCCACGGGCAAGGTCGCTGCAAAGATAACTCTGCCCGGTCAGTCAGTACCGACCTATTATATTGAATATCGCCAACCTATCGGGGTAGATTCCAGACTAGCGTATCCGGGCGAATCGTACCCTGAGTATCCGTGGACCGATTGGCGAGGGAACATACGCGACCCGCGAGCAAACCTTGACGGTATATTTATCTATCAGAAATATACAAATCCTGACGGCTCGATTGCGTATCCGCAATTGGATATGAGCCCCGGATACGACGTGAGCAGTTCTCGGGACGGCGTTGACAGAGATCAGGTTGCACTCACACAAACTCATGACGGTGTACGTGTGTTTTATGATCCGATACACAGAGTCACGGTTGGTCCCATTACGAGTGTCGCAACGGATAAAATCACGTTTCAGGTCGCCTTAAACTCAGCCCCGCCCGCCGCTACTGCACCGCATGTAATTACGGGAGCTCCCGATGTGATAGACACCAGCTACTTTATGCACGAGGGTGCGACGGCATCAGACGTAAATGGCGATTTGGCCAGCTTCAGATGGGGCATTGTAAATTGCAGCACAACATGCCCGAGTATCACCGTGAACGAAGCAGGGGTGTTGAGCGGTTCGTATGCCGTGATTCCGCCGCCCTTTATTTCTGTTCCGGGACCGGGAACATTTACGCTCGTCTTAACCGTCTGGGATTCGACGAACATGGTAACGACGGCTTCTGTTGCAGAAAGGTCCGCGAACTCAGATAGCGCACCCCCGACGATAAATGCCGTAGGAGTGAATCCCTCTCTCGAGTGGCTGGACGTGACCGGCGTTCCGATTTTTGTGTCCGCAACGAGTACCGATACAAACGGCATCAGCAAAATGAGAATCACCGTGAGCGGCACTGACACCGACTGTGTCTTTAACCCGCCTTATCGGCAGACTGAATCATGCAATTCTCCGTCGATTGTCTATCCGACGGAAGGTGCACATTTTTACAACATTCTGGCCTATGATGGATCGCTGCAGAAAAACGTGGCTAGATTCCCTATCCCTCCAGGGCTCGCGCATTTTAACGTAGTAAGATTCTTAGATATTCCCCGTATTTCGAATGTCTCTTATGCCGTGCTAAGCCCATCAAGCGTTACCGTCTCTTGGAACACGAACCAGGTTGCCAATACTCAGGTTGAGTACGGCAGAGATTCGACATATGGAAGTTCTGCTCTCATGACGCCAAACCCTACATTAGTCCTTAACCATTCCATAGCCATCAATAACCTGAAACCGAACATAACCTACCATTATCGTGCCCAGTCAACGGATTATAAGGGTAACGAAATAGTATCTAATGACAATTCATTTATCATTTCGACTACAAGTATCAGAGCGCAGGCGCCAGTCGTCACCTATGACTCCGACCACCAACCAATAGGTTACTCAGGCGTCATCGAGAATCTTGGGCCTGCAATTACGAAGAGCTTCACGGCTCGCTTCTGCATGGACAAAACAGCGGATTATTGTATCTACGGCGACGATCGCGGACTTCCTCCAGGATTCTATACCGCACTCGTAGATCCTATGACCGCTGGAGAATCACGAACCATTACCGTTCCTTCTAACCGGTTCATCTCGGTCTCTCCGGGCGCACATACACTCGTATTCTGTCCTGATGCGAGGGCCGACATACTACCCAATGATCCCGCTCTTTGTGTATCGACTCCTTTTGTGGCGGGACCTGATAGCACACTCGCAACGCTCTCCGGCACTATCAAGTATTCTGGACCCTCAAGCAAGGGGATCTCCGGAGCGACGGTTCGGCTCATTAACCCGTCGGACTCCACCCTTGTCGCTTCAGCTACTACCGATGTGCTTGGCTATTACTCCATGACGAACATCCCTGCCGGTACGTATGCCGCGAGTGCAACATATGCTGGTGCTTCCGATTCAATTGATATTTTAGATGCGGTAGCTGTTCTGTTTCTTGCGGTAGGGAAAGAGGTATCCACGGTGCCGCAGCCTCAATTCCAGGACTTTATCAACTATGCGTGTGACACGAGTGATGATGACACGGTCGATATAAATGACGCGATCCACGTGCTCAAATATACGGTCGGCAATATGGGTGAAATCGCCGATACCACGAAATGGCGGCTGACATCGTTGTCGCCCGATTCTCTCACTTTTGATTCGGCGTCACAGACGCTAAACTTCTCAAGCACGCTGGTCGGCGATTGCAACGGGAGTTGGCCGAACTGATGTACGCCGTTAAACTCTGTAAATATATCGTGCTTTGCCGATCCGCTCTGACTCAGCTATTATGAACTATAATGAATTTCTTAAGGCGCTCGCCTGCTAGTCATCCCGATCCGTCTGACCGGAAACGAGATGAACGACGTGTAGTCGCAATTATTGGAGGAGCCATGCTTTATGGCATGCTGTCTCTCACCATCGTGATTGCACTGCCGACCGTTCTCGGCCGTATCGTCGAGCACACGCAGGACCAGAGCGCTTCTGCTGTGACCCAGCCATTCCCTGTCACTGTTAATCCGAAGAACAAGACGATCATCGAAGACGAGGAGGTGAATTTATTTCTTGATGGAGAAAACTCCCCACTGCAAGCAGCGGCCGGAAATACCGGAAGCATCTTCGGACGCGTACTCACTTTGATAGCAACATCGATTTCGGAAGCACCGTGGTATCAGAGTATCGCGACAGTACCAGGTAGATTTGTCACCATCGAGCCCGGCATGCGGAAAGAACAAGTCGCAAGTGCATTCGGAAAACAGCTGGGCTGGAATAAGACAGAGCGACAGACATTCCTCACTGCAAAAGAGGACTCGACACTTCCACTCTCAGAAGGGTCATTTGCGGCTGGCGTCTATTTTGTGACAACCGGCACAACACCTGCTGCAGCGCAATCGCTTGTGAATGATCGTTTTTATCAAAACATTCTTTCGCATTACGGAACATCGACCGAGCAAGTGGTGCCGCTCGCACAAGCGTTAACCGTCGCCTCCCTCATCGAACGCGAAGCCGGCGGGTCAGAGGACATGCGCATCATCTCAGGCATTATCTGGAATCGACTTTTTCTTAATATGAATTTGCAGATCGATGCGACACTTCAATACGCAAAAGCAAGCAGTCCCGCGGCAGGAACCTGGTGGCCGAAGGTCGTGCCGAATGACCGATACCGGAAGTCAGCGTATAACACCTACCTGCACTCGGGATTGCCGCCGACGCCGATTGCAAGCCCGTCCGTTGCTGCGGTTGTCGCTGCACTCAACCCGAAAAACACCTCATGCATGTATTATTTCCACGACGACTCCGGCTATTTTCACTGCTCTGACTCCTATGCTGAGCACGTTGCGCTTCTCAAGAAATTTTACGGGCGGGGAAGATAGGCTTTACTAGCTAACATCTCGAATGTCGGTGTATGCGACCGCGAGCGGCTTGCCGCGGACGAGCGTGTAGACGTAATGCATCGCGTAGCGCAGGCCCGTTGTCACAATGCCCTCATACGCAAGCCGCCGACCCGATGCGTAGATCGGCAGACGAAATGTCCACCGCACCTTCCCTACCTTGCTGATGCGCCGAGCAATATCAGTGTCCTCGCCATAGAACTCGATCGAGGTGTCGAAGCCGCCTGCCTGTTCGAGATGCTTCCGACGAACGATGAAATTGCCTCCCTGGAGCATCGCACCCGTGCGGAACACGTGATGACTTATGAGATGTGAGAGATACCCGAGTGTATAAAAAAGGCGCACGAGCATCTGCTGGAATGCTGGCAGGTCATAGTACACGTGCGGGCCAGAGAGTGCGGCAAGCTCGTCGTCGCGCCCAAATTCTGCAAGCACCGTCTCAAGCCACCCTTCCGGCAACATAGTATCTGAATCGATATTCGCAATGAGTTCTCCAGTGGCGTTTGTGAATCCAGCATGGCGCGCGCGTACGAGACCCTTTCGTGGCTCGTCGACGACGCGCACCCAGACATGTGCGCGCGCGATTTCGCCCGTATGATCAGTGCTCGCATTATTCACGACGATAACTTCAGCGTCGCACGGCACACGCGCAAGCTCGCGTTCAACCGAAGCGAGACATTGGGGTAGATGTTTCTCCTCGTTATATGCCGGTATGACGAAACTGATTCGCATAGGTATAGAATAAATGATACTACAAAATGACACGGGGCGGTCTCGCTTTCGCAAGACCGCCCACAGAAAGATCGACTCAGCCCATGAGTGCAAGTCGGATGCCCGTGATGATCCACAGGCCGATGATCGAGATCGCGATCTGCTTCTTCGCGAAAACATCGAATACCCATCGGTCACTAAGCTTAACGATCATGAGAACAAAGAGCGGTGTCAACAGACCTGAAAAGATGAGCAGGTCTGTTTTGGACACGGGCGGCGTTGTCCAGCCAAGATAGACTTGCAGCATGACCCAGATTGCCATAACCGCGAACAGGCCGTGAAGCCAGCCCGCTGGAAAAATCTTCTTGTCGTGGATACAGTGGTCGCCCCAGTCCTCGAATGTTATTCCCTTGCGCCGGTAGAGCTCCAACGCCACCCGGACAAAGACGATGATGCCCGCAAGCGAACAGAAACCGCGTGCTGAAAGTGGATCTAGCTCATACTTGCCGACAACGTACGCGACCATGAATGGGATCACGAGAATATCCGCCCACAGTCCGCCGTGCTCCATAGCGGACCACGAATTATAAATGCCATCCTCCTTCAGCTCGGCCTGCGTTAGGTGTCTGTCGTACCATGCCGCTGCGATTTGTAAAACGTCGAGCATCAACAATACGGCAAGAGTAGACTCGAAGCGATAGAAATCAAAGTTCATTGGCGACCTCCTTGGTTATCTATGTCATTGGGGCATAATTGCCCGATCCATCTGGGAATATTATATCTTATATACAAGCCTGCTGTCAACGGGCCCACTCCCGTGATTTAATACAGGGACAAGCGCATCTATGACGTTCATTCCTTCCCTCATCGCATTCCTTGAAAGTTCAAAATACTTTCTCATTTTCGCCGGTACGTACATCGAGGGGACGACGGTGATGATGGCGACCGGCATGCTCTGGCACCTCGGCACGGTAGATTTTTGGCCAGCGTATGGAGCGCTCATACTGGGCGATATTCTCTCCGATATTATGTGGTACTTTGTCGGCTATCACGGCGCCCGCTGGTTTTTTGACCGGTGGGGACATTGGTTTGGCATAACACCGCCTATCATCGCCAAGGTTGGGCGGCGATTTGGTATCTATCACACCAAGGTTCTTCTCATGTCGAAACTCTCTATGGGTTTTGGCATGTTCGCGATACCGATCCTCACTGTCGCGGGCATGCTTCGCGTGCCGTTTTCGCGTTATGTCGCTATTAACCTCTTCGGCAGCACGATATGGGTGTTGTTCGTCATGCTCGTTGGCTACTACTTCGGTAATTTGCTCGACTTCATCCCACGCGATTTCCAGATCGCACTCGCGATAGCATCGCCTATGCTCTTTTTCTATATTCTCCGCATCGGTGCAAGAAAGCTCGAGAAGGTCGATTGGTAATATGAAACTCTCCATCATTATTCCTGCGCGCGAAGAGGAGAAAGTCATAGCCGAATCGATTAGACAATTCCGAGACCATCTCTCTATCCCCCACGAAACCATCGTGTCTGATGCACGAAGCAATGACCGCACTGTCGCTGTGGCACGAGAAGTCGCACATGTCGTCGTGGTATTCGACGGTGCGAAGCATACGGCTGGCATCGGGCGTAACGATGGCGCGAAAGTCGCTCGGGGTGAATATCTCGCATTCGTTGATGCCGATACGGCCATACCGGATCCCGAGACGTTTTTCAAACGCGCACTTGCTCATTTCAACTCTGACCCAAGCGTTGTCGGGGTGACTGGCCCGCAACGAGCACTGCCCGAGATTGAAACCTGGGCAGATCGATTCTCCTTCGGTTTTTTTAACTTCATGCTCTGGTTTCAAAATTCCATACTGAGAAAAGGCGAGGCCTCAGGCAAATTCATACTGGTATCGCGCAAAGCATTTGATGCGGTTGGCGGCTTCCGAGAAGATCTGGTCACACGCGAAGATGGCGACTTTTTCTATCGCCTCTCGCGCATAGGCCGTACGGTTTTCGATCCGTCGCTGATGATTTATCATGGTGCACGCCGTGCACATGCGCTTGGCTGGGCGCGTCTCTGGTATATCTGGACTATAAACGCGATTGCCGTGTCGCTCTTCAACAAGACGGTGGCTGACGATTGGACGCCTATCCGCTAGAATAACCGTATGGCAGAAACGCTTCGAAATCGCTCCTTTCTCCTCTCCGCTCTGGCAAGCTTTCTTATGTTTGCCGCTTCCCTCGTGAGCGTCGTACTCTCTTCAGCATACGCTGATGTTAGCGTGAGCAACTCAGTTACTGATATTATTTTAAGTAATACGCGGGTATACGATGTCGACTGGATCTTTGTTTATGGGGCACTGAGCATGGTTATCTTCTCGGCCGGCGTACTCTTCACCATCAAGTTGAAAGCGCTCCCGTTCGTGCTGAAGAGCGCTGCTCTCTTTCTCCTTGTCCGATCCATCTCTGTCTCGCTGACGCATATTAGCCCATATCCAACCCGCGTGCTGATCAGCGAGAATTTCATCTCCTCATATCGTCTGGCTCAAGCGATTTTCAGTGGCAATGACCTCTTCTTCTCAGGCCACGTTGGCCTCACGTTCCTTGTGGCACTACTCTTCTGGGATACGCCAGTTCTGCGCTATATCTATTTGAGCATGTCGATTGTCTTCGCCGTCGTCGTACTCCTCGGACACTTACACTACTCTATCGATGTCTTCGCAGCCTACTTCATCACCTATACCATCTTTGTCATTGCGAGGAATATCTTCAAGAGCGATTATGAGAGGACGCTTACCGTGGCAGCGCCATAGTCTTGCGCCTATGTTCGAGGATCGGATTCGGGCCATTCGATAAGCGATCCTGCCTTGATCTCCATTTGATCGGCCGTACGGACGTAGCGCCAATTCCCTTTTGGAACGAGATTGTAGTGCGGGAGAACACTCAGAGCGTTGGCGACCTCCCATAAATCTTTTTCTGATGTAATCCAGTTGGTGCCGAATGAACGCATATCAAGCGGCTTGCTGTAGCATTCGAGGGTCTTCTCACCGGTCGCATTGAGGAACCACTCGTGGAAATAGGAGAGGGCAAGCTCTCTCAGCGTTCGATAGATCGGATCGCGGAACCTGATTGTTGCGTGGTTTGTCTTGCTGATGGCACCGTAATAACCGCTACGCATATACAGCGCGACTACGTGATCAACATCGCCTCGCTGAAGCCGTGCAGATAGATTCATGATACGGGGCGGCTCGCCCTGTATCCAGAGCGCGGTGGCGGCAAGCAGTGCACCTTCGATGCAGTGCGCTTTCTTTTTCTCGATGACGCGTCGCGGCGATAGGTGTGTATCGCCATTTTTCTCCCAGTTCATAGGGAGCGAATCGAGAAAATCCTGGATCTTGGTTGGGGTCGAGAGCTTCCTCAGCATCTCATACTCCGTGGCCGTAAAATCTGACTCTGCCCGTGTGAGTCGCTGCATACGATCAGGATACACTACAGGAAACACGCGACGCCCCTCGTGGGGCGTCGCGTGTTTCCCCTTGTAGAGCGAAGTTATTTGAGTGCGAGTGCGCCGTCTTTGGCGAGTTCGCCGGTAACGATCGATGCGAGTTGCTCCTGAGTCTTCGGGAGTTTCTGCATACGTGCCGGGTCGATATGACCGACGACGCGAATGGTCATACCGCGGCAAACGCCGAATATCGTACTCGCGTTCTTCACTGTACCGTTGGCCATCGTGAAGTTGGCATCCGTGTCGAAGAGGACGTCCACACGATTGGTAAATCGCGCGTTCATAGTATCCGCGATAACGCGGTAGCCGAGAATCGGACTGACGACATCATACCCGCACGTATTTTGCTTGCTAGCCGGGCCATCAATCTCAATGATGGTACCGAACGGCAACTCATCCTTAAGGTCCCGCGAGCGTGCGGCGACAACCTCCGGGTTCGAATACGCTCCAGAAGCGGTAATATGCGGATCTCCGTCAGTCTGCGCCGCTACGGCGTTATAGGCGGTCATCGCCACCTCGTAGCTCGGTATTGTTGGCATCTCGGGCACAGTCGGAGCGTCCGCAAGTGCGGGAGCCGCGAGGCCAGCACTAGACAAAAGGAAAAACCCCATAAGGGCCGTAAATGGTGTCATAATTTGAATTACCGAAATAGCAAGCAACTATCTCGTTATTTCTATATTAGCATATTGACAAGTCAATGTCAAGATGTCGATATACGGCTCGTTTCGGCGATGTCAATGGTAGAAATAGCCGTTATTTTCGCGCGAGCTTCGCGAGGCGAATTGCCTCGAAAGAATGCCGGCCGCGAAGCGCGTGGAATACGGGAGAAAG
>Ga0209542_10000512_pt1 | contig 93956 bp, 108 predicted proteins | sample RifCSPhighO2_01_FD_184028 | JGI IMG/M metagenome (GOLD analysis project Ga0209542, IMG submission 184028) | Soil microbial communities from Rifle, Colorado - Rifle CSP2_plank highO2_0.1 (SPAdes) (version 2) | ecosystem: Environmental > Terrestrial > Deep subsurface > Rock core/Sediment ...
GCCATAGTTATGGGCATCGGCTTTCTCTGCGGCGGGGTAATCGTTTTCAAGGATTCCACTCTGCAGGGACTTACTACTGCGGCGGGTCTCTGGGTGGTCGCGGGCATCGGCATGGCGGTGGGCTACGGATTCATTCTACTCGCTGTTTTTGCGACAGCTGCCACGCTTGTCGTCTTCACGCTATTCTGGTTTATCGAACACAGGATAGTAAATAGTAAGTAGTAGATAGCAGCAGATGGAAGAAAAAGAGAGAGAGCTGAAAAAGATAAAAGACGAGGTTCTTAATCTCGCGGAGTCGCCGCTTTACGCATACCGGAAAGAAAATAATTATTTCCCTGTTATAGGCGAAGGTAATCATGAGGCAAAAATAATGTTTATAGGCGAAGCGCCGGGAGAAAATGAAGCCAAAACCGGTCGGCCATTCTGCGGCCGGGCCGGGAAAGTGCTTGATGCGCTTTTACAAAGTATCAACATCGAGAGGAAAGACGTTTACGTCACCAATATCGTCAAAGACCGCCCGCCCAAAAACCGTGATCCCTTGCCGGACGAGATTGCTTGCTACGTGCCGTTTCTCGATAGACAGATAAAAATTATTAAACCTGAAGTGATTGCCACGCTTGGCCGATTTTCTATGCAATACGTGATGAATCGTTACGGACTCGAGCTCGAACTCGATAGTATTTCAAAAATTCATGGGCAAATTTTTGATACAAAGATTGAAGGCAAAAATACAAAGGTGTTACCTTTGTATCACCCAGCCGCCGCCATATATAACCAGTATTTACTCGACACTCTTAAAGAAGACTTTAAAATGCTTGCAAGTTTGTAGAGGATGTGGGATAGTAAAAGTAGATTGTTGGAAGCGCGGTCAGGAGGAGGAACTATGGCAGAATGCCACCATCCGTATGAAAACCTTCGGCCGTCCGGTGTCCGGGAAATCGCGGTTTGTGGGGATTGTCGTGAGAGAATCGTCTGTCCCCATCCCTTCCATCAGTTGGTTTCTGAGGGTCAGACGGTGAAGTGCAACGCCTGCGGCGCGACGTTGAAATGGTGTCCGCTTCCGTTGATTCCCCGGGTCTATCCTTTGCCGTTCTAGTTATCGGCAAAATGGGCGGCGCTTCAAGCGCCGCCCTCCTTTTTAATATATGATATATTTCTTCTATGAAAAAGGCTTACACGCCACCGAAGAAGATTTTAGAAAAGTATGCCGATGTACTTATTAATTTCGCATTGGGCGGCGGCAAGGGGATTAAGAAAGGGGACACCATTCTGGTTTACGGCTCGGAAGTGTCAAAACCACTTTACATAGAACTTATCCGTGCGATCCGCCGCGCCGGCGGACACTCGATCGGCCGTTATGCTCCGGACAGCGAGCCGGGTGCGAAATTGGATCGGGAATTTTATGATGAATCTTCGGAAGAACAATTGGTCTTTTTTCCGGACAAGCTAATTAGAGGCCAAGTAGATCAGATGGATCATTCAGTCCACATCTTGGCCAAAGTGGATCCAAAATCTCTCAAAGATGTCGATCCGAAAAAGATTATGAAAAGAGGTCTTGCCTGGAAACCGGGCAGCGAATGGGCAGATGAAAAAGAAAATAAAGGCAAATATACCTGGACCCTCGGACTCTACGGCACTAAGGGCATGGCCAAGGAAGCGCGCATGAGCGAGAAGGAATATTGGAATCAGATTATCAAGGCCTGTTTTCTAGACAAAGCGGATCCGATCAAGGAATGGAAGAAGGTCGCCGCGCAGGTAGAAAAATATAAAAACAAACTCAATAAGTTAAAAATCGAAAAGTTGCATGTCAAAGGCCCAGACGCCGATCTCTGGATCAAAATCGGCGAGAAGAAGGCGTGGGCTGGCGGCACCGGCCGGAATATTCCAAGTTTCGAAATCTTTACCTCGCCCGACTGGCGAGGCACTGAAGGCTGGATTAAATTCAATCAGCCGCTCTACGTTTACGGCAATCTGATAGAAGGTATCGAACTTGAGTTCAAAAACGGCAGAGTGGTAAAGAGTAAAGCCAGGAAGAATGAGAAGGTGCTCAAGGCTATGATCGCGACCAAGAATGCCGATAAGGTCGGGGAGTATTCCCTTACAGACAAACGCTTCTCACGTATTACCAAGTTTATGGCCAACACGCTCTTCGACGAGAATGTCGGTGGGCCGCACGGCAACACCCACCTCGCTCTTGGCAGTGCCTACCACGACTGTTATGCCGGAAACCCGGCTAAAGTGAAGAAGATTGAGTGGCAGCGCCTGGGCTATAATGATTCATCTGTCCATACCGATATCATCTCGACTGCTCCGCGCACAGTTACAGCATATTTGCCTGGCGGTAAACAAAAGGTAATCTATAAGAACGGGCAATTTACGTTATAAATAGACTTCAAGGTTCATATAAAATAAAAAATTATAATACGTTATAATTAAGCCATGGCGTAATCTTATCGTATGGGAGATTTGGAACAAAAATCGCGTAGACGTACCAGATCGGCGAATCTACAAAAGGTAGTTCTTTATAGCGTTGCAGCTGCTGGAGTATTGGCGATTGGAATGCTTGCCCCCAATGTTCTGGTAGCAATGGACAAAATCGGGCTTATTCCAAAACGGAGACAGAAAGAATATATTTCATCGGCCGCGGGCGTTTTAAAAAGGAAAGGACTTCTAAAATTTAACGGAAAACACTATGAACTGACTCCGGCAGGCAGAAAACTTCTCAGTCGATGGGTATTTGCAAACTATAAACTTAGAAAGCCACAAAAATGGGATGGCAAGTGGCGTGTCTTCATTTACGATATTCCCCATAAGAAAAAGAAAATCCGCGACTATATCGCTTCGATTTTCCGCCGGGCCGGATTCGAAAGAATCCAGGATAGCGTGTGGATTTTCCCTTATGATTGCGAGGATGTAATCGGTTTGTTGAAGACGGATTTACGGGTGGGAAAGAATATTCTATATATGATTGTTGAGGAGTTTGAAAATGACAAATATCTTCGTGAGATATTTAAACTACGATAAGATTAAGCCATGGCGTAATCTTATCGTATGGATTATGTGAGAAGAATGTGTGAGATAGTTTTTGTGGTATATTCTTATCATGAATTCTGCAGATATCAGACAGAAATTTCTGGAATTTTTTAAAAAAAAGGGGCATGCCGTAGTGCCGTCGTCTTCTCTTATTCCCGAAAACGATCCAACTACTCTTTTTACAGGTTCTGGCATGCAGCCGATGGTTCCGTATCTTCTAGGGGAAAAACATCCCTTGGGGACTCGTATCGTCGATTCTCAAAAATGTTTTCGCGCGGAAGATATAGATGAAGTAGGGGATAATAGACATACCACCTTCTTTGAGATGCTTGGGAACTGGAGTTTTGGGGATTATTTTCGAAAAGATCAGTTGAAATGGATTTCAGAATTTCTCTTTGATGAAATTAAAATTGACCCAGGTAAATTATATGTAACTGTTTTTGGTGGGGATGAGAAAAACAATCTACCTAAAGATACAGAATCAGTGGATCTTTGGAAAAAAATCTTCGCTGCTAGAGGTGTGGATGCCGAAGTGGTAGAAATGGGAAGTGAAGAAAATGGGTCAAAAATGGGGATGAGAGGAGGAAGAATTTTCTATTACGATTCAAAAAAGAATTGGTGGAGCAGATCAGGCACTCCTGACAATATGCCGGTAGGGGAGCCGGGCGGCCCGGATTCTGAAATGTTTTATGAATTTTCTGACATAAAGCATGATCCTAAGTACGGTGAATATTGCCACCCCAATTGCGATTGCGGCAGGTATCTAGAGATTGGAAATAATGTATTTATGACTTACAAAAAGGTTGCAGAGGCGAAATTTGAATTATTGCCCAGAAAAAACATAGATTTCGGCGGAGGTTTGGAACGAATTACCGCTGCAGCAAACAATAAATCCGATATCTTCAGTTTGGATGTTTTTGCTTCTTTAATTTTACTGTTGCGTCCCGTTTATGACAGTTCTTCGAGAATTGTTGCAGATCATGTCAGGGCATCAGCATTTCTTATTGCAGACGGTATATTGCCGTCAAATACAGACAAGGGCTATGTATTAAGACGCCTTTTGCGCAGAGCATATGTGTACGCCAAAAAACTTCCCGAAATTGGGGAGCCTCTAGATGTTTTGAAATCTGTTGCGAATATTGTCATGGGACATTCAAGCTATAAAAATTTATATGAATTCTCTCCAATGACTCTCGAGATTATTACTGATGAGATAAATAAGTTTGAAAAGACATTGGAAGAAGGTTTGAAGCAGCTCAAAGCGGGCGAAGATCCATTTATTCTCGTCACTTCCTATGGTTTTCCCATCGAATTGATTAAAGACCTGGGCGTGAATTTCGATGAAAATGAATTTAATGAAAAATTCAGGCGCCACCAGGAAATTTCAAAAGCGGGTTCAGAGCAGAAGTTCAAGGGTGGGCTCGCGGGGCATGGGGAGGCGGAGGTGAAGCTTCACACCGCCACACACCTTCTCCACCAGGCGCTCCATGACGTGCTCGGCGACGAAGTAATGCAGAAGGGCAGCAATATTACGCCGGAGAGATTGCGTTTCGATTTCTCTTTCCCCAGAAAGATGAGAGATGAAGAGAAGAAGAGGGTAGAGGAGATCGTGAATGAAAAAATCACAGCAAGCCTGCCTGTGCAACATTCGGTGTTGCAAAAAGAGGAGGCGATAAAGACTGGCGCGCGGCACTTCTTCGACCAGAAGTATCCCGACGAAGTTTCCGTCTATTACATAGGCGAGACGCTTGATACGGCTTATTCGAAAGAATTCTGCGGCGGACCGCATGTGGAAAATACCGGGATCCTTGGGAAATTCCGCATTACCAACGAAGAATCCTCTTCCGCCGGCGTGCGTCGTATCAAAGCTGTGTTAGAATAGTTCTATGCCGAAAAAAATCGAGGACATAGTGGTGCCGGACAGGAGAAGGAGTATACGAGACATCCCCATTCCAGAAAGTCGCAGGAAAGAAACAGGTAGGAAAGATATAAGAAACAAGATACAAGATACAAAAATTTCAGAAGAGTCGCTGCCGCCGGTGCGTACTCCCATCTCGCGTCACAGACGGTCTTTCAGGAAGAAGATTTGGCTAGTTGGCATTATTACTGCTGCTGTTCTTGTTTTTATCATTCTCTCGATTTTTAACGGCGCCACTTTAAGCTACGCACCGAAGTCCACTGTGCTTGCTTTCGAAAACGATGTTTATATCGCGCACAAGTCCGGTTCGAGCGGACCTTTCTACAGCGTAGTCAAACTCTCGCGCGATAAAGGCATCACGGCTCCGGCCGGCTCCGAACAGGATGTGAGCCGCAAAGCCTCCGGCACGATTGTCGTTTACAACACTTCTTCAGCATCCCAGCGTCTCATCGCCACTACACGCTTCGAATCTGCCGCTGGGAAAGTTTATCGCATCGACAAAGCGATTACCGTGCCGGCCAAAGGTTCCGTCGAGGCCATAATTTATGCCGATGCGCCGGGGCCTGAATACAACAGCGCTCCAACCGACTTTACTGTACCCGGACTCAAGGGAAGTTCCCAGTTTGAGGCGGTGTATGCTCGCTCCAAGACGCCTCTTGCCAGCGGTTTCGTGGGCAAAGAGAAGGTGGTGAAGCCCGAAGATCTCGCCAAGGCCAAGGCTGAGCTCCAGGCCGCTTTGAGAGAAGAACTTTACACCGAAGCGGAGGCAGAGGTGCCGAAAGACTTCATTCTTTTCCGCTCGCTCTCAACCTTCAGCTTCGAGGATTTGCCGCAAAGCGCGGGTTCTGGTGCGAACATCACGCTCAATATGCGGGGCAATCTCTATGGGGTAATGTTCAAGCGAAGCGACCTCTCCCGCTTCCTTTCGCAAAAGAAGCTCGGTACCGGAGCAATCGAGGCAATTGAGATTCCAAATTATTCTTCTCTCGAAATTACCTTCGGCTCAGTGCCGCCTTCCGACCTTCTTTCCTCGGGTGAGGTCAGTTTCAAAATCAAAGGCAATGCATTGGCAGTCTGGCTAACGGACGAAGTGGCGCTAAAGGCGGACCTTGCCGGTAAGCACAAAAGCGAAGTGCAAAGTGTTCTCAAAAACTATCTAACCATCGCCTCCGCCAACGTTACGGTGAGGCCTTTCTGGAAAAATTCTCTGCCGAACGAGGTGACAAAAATCAGGATCACTAAGGTCTCCGCGGAGTAAAAATGGCTTCAAATAATCAAGCGATAGAGAAGACGGGAGTAGTGACGGAATCGCTTCCCAATATCATGTTCCGGGTAACTTTGGACGAGGGAGGCGAGAACATCCTAGCCTACCTCTCGGGCAAAATGCGCTTGCACAGAATTCGCGTCTTGGTAGGGGACAAAGTGATTATGGAAATGGACCCCTATGGCGGCAAAGCCCGGATAACCAAACGTTTGTAATAAACAAGGACTAGACATAAAATTCAGCTTGGGTTAGAATGCTACCTTGTCATGAAAGTTAAGGCGGCGGTGAGAAAATTATGCTCGAAGTGTCAGATAGTCCGCAGGAGGGGCTACGTTTACGTCGTCTGCAAAGCCAATCCTCGCCATAAGCAAAGACAGGGGTAACCGACAACCAACGACAAACAACAATGCGATTGCTAGGAATCACGATACCAGAGGAAAAGCGTCTTGAAATCGGCCTAACGACCTTATATGGAATAGGTCGTTCGCGCGCCCAGCATATTCTTGACCAAGCGAAAGTTCCTTACGCCACTCGTGCCAAAGAGGCGACAGTCGAACAAGAGAACAAAATCCGCTCGATTATCGAGAAGTTTGTTCTCGAAGGTGATCTTAAGCGCGAAGTGGGGGCTAATGTCAAACGCCTCAAGGACATCAAGGCCTATCGAGGTATCCGCCATCAACGAGGACTCCCAACCAGGGGCCAGCGCACAAAGTCGAATTCCCGCACCACTCGTCCGTACAGGGGCAGGAAGACCATGGGCACGGGCAGGAAGATTGCCGAGAAAAAATAACGCGAATCTCCGCAAATATGATCGAATGATACGAATATAACAGAATGGGAAAAAAGAAAATTGTTACAGCAGAAGAGAAGATCGAAACTCCGGCAATTGCGCCCGAGGCGGCGACTGTGGCTGTCAAAAGTTCCAAGAGGCGAATTGACGCTGGTATTCTTTGTGTCGAATCGACTTACAACAACACTAAGCTCGTGCTTACTGATCCAAAAGGCAGCACCATAGCCTGGTCTTCAAGCGGTGCGCTTGGCTTCAAGGGAGCTAAGAAAGGCACGCCCTTTGCCGCGGCCAAAGTTGGCGAGACTCTTGCCGCTGTAGCTGCAACGCTTGGCGTGAAAGAGGTGAAGGTGGTGGTCAAGGGCGTCGGTTCCGGACGCGAGTCCGCCATTAGAGGATTTATTTCCAAAGGCATCAATCTTACCACTATCCGGGACATGACCCCGGTGCCCCATAACGGTCCCAAACCCCCTAAACCCAGGCGCAATTAAAATATTTCAATATTTAAATATTTAAAAATATGAAAATTGGACCGAAATACAAAATTGCCCGCCGCCTCGGCGCTCCGGTATTCGAAAAGACGCAGAGCCCGAAGTACACTCTTTCCCTCGCGCGTAAGGATAAGGCCGACAGAGGGCGCGGCAGGCCGAAGAGCGAATACGGCCTGGCTATGCTTGAGAAGCAGAAGACGCGCTACAGCTACGGCCTTACCGAGAGCCAGTTCCGTATTTACGTCAACAAGGCTCTTCGTGCCGGGAAGCCGGTAGAGAAGCTCTTCGTCCTGCTTGAGACTCGCCTCGACAACGCTCTTTATCGAGCCGGTTTAGCCAAGACACGCTCCGCCGCTCGGCAAGTCGCCGGGCACGGCCACACTCTGGTGAACGGGCGTCGCGTTACCATTCCCTCAATCGGAGTGAAGATAGGCGACAAACTTTCTCTGCGCGAGGGTTCTCGCGAAAGTGCTCTGTTCTCGGAAGTTAGCGAGCGCATGCGCTCGCTAAGCATGCCCGTCTGGATCAAGGTTGATCCCGAAACGCGGATGGCCGAGATAATAGGCGATCCCGTCTATGTGCCGGGCGAACAATTGTTCGACTTGGGAGTAGCAATTGAATTCTATAATAGATAGTGTTATAATTATTACCTAACTTTTTCATAATATTATGGCCGATTACACAATACACCTGCCTTCGAAGCCGAGAATCGTGTCTGAAGAAGGGGAGAGCGGTATCTTCGAGATTGAAGGTCTCTATCCTGGTTATGGTCACACTTTGGGTAATAGTCTTCGCCGCATCATCCTCTCTTCGCTTCCCGGTGTGGCCATTACTTCCGTCAAGATTACTGGCGTACAACACGAGTTCTCAACCTTAGAAGGCGTCAAAGAAGACGTCATAACTATTCTTCTAAACTTAAAGAAGATCCGCATGCGCTTCGCTACCGATGAACCGCAAATGCTTTCGCTTAAAGTCAAGGGATCGACTCTGACAGGTTCAGAATCGAAAACTATAACAGCCGCAGATCTCGATGTACCAGGTCAGATCGAGATTTTGACGCCGGATATCGTCATCGCCACTCTTACGAATAAAGCCGCCTTGCTTGAGATGGAGATTCGGGCCGAGAAAGGTCTTGGCTTCATGCCAAAAGAGATGATCGACAAATCGCGCGTGGAAATCGGCTCTATTGCCCTCGATGGTATCTTTACCCCCATTCGCCGCGCAAGCTACGAAGTGGAGAATATGCGCGTGGGTGATAGGACCGACTTCAACAAACTCCGTCTATTCATCGAGACCGACGGCACTATTACCCCGACCGCCGCTCTTACCGCCTCGATAGAAACTATGATCAACCAGCTCAAGGCCATTGTCGGCTTCAAGGAAGAGGTGCCAGCGGAGGAAGAAACGCCAAAAGTGGTAACCCAGTCTGTTCCTAAATCAGAAGTTGATCCCGAAGTGTTGAAGACCAGAGTCGAGTCTCTTGACATCTCCGCTCGTACTCAACATGCTCTTGCAGATGCCAACATTCGTACCGTCGGCGGTCTGGCGAGGAAAAAAGAGAAAGATCTTCTGGAAATCGAGGGCCTAGGCGCCAAGGGTATTCAGGAAATCAGGAAAGCTCTGGGGGAGTTTGGAATTACATTAAAGTAATGGCGTATCACGGAGGACACAGAAAATTTGGCCGAGAGAAAAATCAGAGAGTAGCTCTGATGAAATCGCTCGCGTATTCGCTCGCGCTTAAAGGGAAGATTAAGACAACTGAGGCCAAGGCTAAAGAACTGCGCCCTCTCATGGAGAAGCTCGTAACTTTAGGCAAGAAGCAGACCCCTGCATCGAGAAGGCTTTTGGAATCCCGAGTAGGAGTTCAGGCGGCCAGGAAGATCTTTGTTGACCTTGCTCTGACTTACAAAGAGCGAGCCGGCGGATACACCCGCATAACCAAGATGATCCATAGGAAGTCAGACGGCGCCCCGCAAGCAGTCATAGAATTCGTATGAAATATACCTTAGATGCAAAAGGAAAAGTGCCTGGACGAGTAGCTACCGAAGTAGCGGTGCTTCTGATGGGGAAAAATAGAACTGACTTCGCAAGAAACAAGATTCCCGCCGTCGAGGTCGAAGTGGAGAATGCCGGAGCCATGAGTTTGGAAGCCAAGAAGCTGAAAACTAAAAGCTATCCGCGCTATTCCGGCTACCCGGGCGGATTGACGCTTGAGAGCATGGCGCACGTGGTCGAGAAGAAGGGCAAGAAGGAGGTGCTCCGTCGCGCTGTCTATGGCATGCTGCCGAAGAACAAGCTCCGTCCGCGCATGATGAAGAATTTGAAAATTAAGGAGTAAGAAACAAGAAACAAATGGCTACGAAAGCAGAAAAATACATGGAGGCAGTAGGGAGGAGGAAGACGGCGGTTGCCCGCGTGAGGATTACACCCGCTTCGAAGTCGGTCATCACTGCTAATGGCAAAGAATTTGAAAAATATTTCCCAACCAAGGAATTGAGGAACTCCATTATGAAAGTGTTTGCCGACGTGCCGGCAAACTTCTTCGTCTCGGCCAAGCTCGTTGGAGGTGGTATCTCCGCCCAAGCAGAAGCGCTCCGCCACGGCATTGCCCGTGCCCTTTTGATACACGACGTAGAGCTTCGCACCAAACTCAAGGTCAAAGGATTCTTGAAGCGCGACCCCCGCGCCAAAGAGCGCCGCAAGTTCGGCCTGAAGAAAGCAAGAAAAGCGCCACAGTGGTCGAAGAGATAGTTGTGCACAGTTTATCCAGTTTGTACGTTGTTATGTATTGAGGGATAATACTTATCTATGAAAGTAAATCCATTTAAAAAAACTAAAGCCCAGTTGGCTAGGGAAAAAAGGAATAAAGAAAATTTGAAAAGAAGTATGGCAGAATTAAGGGCTGTTGTGGCAAGAATTGGAAAATGGCGTCGTCAAATTGACCGAGAATTAGTTCATGAAAACTAATTTTGGAAAAATTAAGAAAGAGATTGCTGCCCAGATAGATGATATGGCAATAGCGTTATCGAAAACTGTAAATGAACTGGAATCCAGATTTCAGGAAATAGAGAATGATCACCTTATCATGAAGAAACACTACGCAACTCTTTCTAATAAAGTGAATTATCTCGAAAAAAAGGTTTTAAAATGATCGAAAGAAAAGGGCGGCCGTTGGCCGCCCTCAGCGCACAATCCGATGTGAGATTGTCATTTCCCCTCGAGGAATTTCTGCCGATACTCCTCGAAAAGTCTGTCCTTCTCCAACCGAGAGACGTTGGGGAAGTTCGCCTCGATCGTGACCCTGATGGTCAAATTCGCCATCCTCCTTTCGGAGTCTTCCGTCACCCTTTGGTTCATCACCCCCCACATCATGATCATGGCTATCAATCCCAAGAAGGAAATCATCTCTTTGCTCATTTTGCTCATTCTAGCCTCCTGTTTCTACCGTACACACAAACTGCTATTTTGTCAAGTCAGCTATTGATTTTGTCTATTTATTGATGTAAATTACATTCTGCTACTTGTCCCGTTAGAAATTAAACGGGAATAAAAGAAAAATCAAATTATTATGGGTAAAATTTCTAATGGGATGGATGAGCAGGAAAAGGATTTCGAATTGTCTCAAGACGACGTGGATGATTCTGTTGTTGAGGAAGAGCACATGAGCGAGAAGGTCAAAAATCTGAAGGAGAAGCTCAAAGAGGCCGAAGGGAAGGCTAAGGAGTATCTCGACGGCTGGCAGAGAGCGCAGGCCGATTTTGTCAATATACGGAAGAGGGACGAGGAGGTGAGGAAGGAGTTTGCTAAGTTTGTAAGTTTGGAAGTTATAGAGGATCTCATCCCGGTTCTTGATGCGCTCACACTTGGGAAGAATGAGCAGATTTACAGGCTCATGATGCAGATATTGGGCAAGCGGGGTCTTGTGGAGTCAGATCCGATAGGGGAGCAGTTCAACCCGGAGTTCCACGAAGCTATTGGCATGATTAAGACGGATAAAAAAGAGGACAACCACAAGATTCTTGAAGTTGCGCAAAAAGGTTATATACTACATGGGAAAATCATCCGTCCAGCTAAGGTGCGGATAGGGGAATGGACGGATAATTAACAATTTACAATTTAATTTTCATTGAAAATTCATTGAAAATTGCAAAATTAAAAATTGAAAATTAATTACAAACTATGGCAAAAATAATTGGAATCGATCTTGGAACCACTTTTTCCGCCGTGGCGGTAATGGAGGCGGGTGCGCCTAAAATTCTTGAGAATTCCGAAGGCGCTCGCACCACCCCTTCGATCGTCGCAATTTCTAAAACTGGCGAGCGCCTCGTTGGACTCTTGGCCAAGCGACAAGCAGTAACGAATCCCAAGAACACTATTTTTGGCATCAAGCGCTTCATCGGCCACACTTTTGCCGATCCTGCCGTGCAGAAAGACAAGCAAACCGTGCCGTATGAGGTCAAAGAAGGAGCCGATGGCGGAGTAATGGTGAAGATGTCGGATAAGGATCTTCGCCCGGAGGAAATTTCTGCAATGATATTGCAAAAATTAAAATCAGATACCGAAGCGCGATTGGGCGAGAAGGTGACAGAAGCGATCATTACCGTGCCGGCCTATTTTAACGACTCACAAAGACAAGCGACGAAAGATGCTGGCCAGATTGCCGGACTCGATGTGAAGCGCATTATCAATGAGCCGACCGCCGCCGCCCTCGCGTATGGATTCAATAAAAAGAAGAATGAGAAGATCGCAGTCTTCGACTTCGGCGGAGGCACATTCGACATCTCGATTCTCGAAGTTGGCGACGATGTGGTGGAGGTGAAATCGACCGACGGCGACAGTCATCTTGGAGGCAAAGACATTGACCAGAAAGTTTTAAATTACATTGCGGATGAGTTCAAGAAAGAATCAGGAATTGATGTCCGTAGCGACGCGCTCGCTCTTCAGCGCCTCGACGAAGCGGCAGAGAAGGCGAAGATCGAGCTTAGTACCGCTACTGAAACGGAAATCAATATTCCATTCGTCACTTCCGATGCATCAGGCCCGAGGCATCTCTTGATGAAGATTTCACGGGCTAAACTTGAAGAACTTGCGAGAGAGTTTGTGGACCGCGCCATGACTATCACCAAGAGAGCCATGGAAGCATCTCCGTTCAAAGTTGGCGAGATTGACGAAGTAATTCTCGTCGGCGGCCAGACGAGGATGCCCGCCATCGCCGAGGCGGTGAAAGGTTTCTTCGGCAAAGAGCCTAACAAGTCCATTAACCCGGACGAAGTGGTAGCCTTGGGCGCCGCGATCCAGGGAGGCATTCTTGCCGGCGACGTCAAAGACGTATTGCTCCTCGACGTTATCCCGCTTTCTCTCGGTATCGAGACTATGGGCGGCGTCGCTACAAAATTAATTGAGAAAAATACTACCATTCCCGCGGCGCGCTCGCAGATCTTCTCCACCGCGGCTGACAATCAGACCTCCGTCGAGATCCACATAGTCCAGGGCGAACGGGCCATGGCCTCCGACAATAAGTCGCTCGGCCGCTTCATCCTCGATGGCATACCGCCGTCGCCGCGCGGACTTCCGCAGGTCGAAGTCACGTTTGACATCGACGCCAACGGCATATTGAACGTCAAGGCCAAGGACAAGACGACCAATAAGGAACAATCGATAAGGATTGAAGCAAGCTCTGGACTCTCCAAGGAAGATATTGAGAAGATGCAAAAGGACGCCGAGGCCAATGCCGCCGAAGATCAAAAGAAGAAGGAACTCGTGGACGCTAAGAACACCGCCGAACAGCTCATCTACACGGCCGAGAAGTCTCTCAAGGACGCATCGAATATTCCGGAGGACATTAAGACTGCCGTGCAAGGGAAGATTGACGCACTGAAGAAAGAAAAAGATTCTGGCACTCTTGAATCGATCAAGACAGCGACTGAAGCACTCTCGAGCGAGCTCTCGAAAATAGGGGAGTATCTGAATAAAGCACAAAGCACAGAATCCAAAGACCAAACTCCGCCGGAAAACCCTGACATCAAGGATGCTGAAACGAAATAACCCCAAAGGGGTCCCATTGGGATGAAAGACTACTACAAAATTCTAGGAGTAAATAGGAACGCATCGGAGGACGAAATAAAAAAGGCGTTTAGAAAATTGGCGCACGCCTATCACCCGGACAAAAGCGGCGGCGACGAGGCCAAGTTCAAAGAAGCCAACGAAGCTTATGCTGTGCTTTCGGATAAGAAGAAGCGTGCGCAATACGATCAGTTCGGCTCTGCTGGGCCGGGAGCTGGTGGCTTTCAGGGTGGATTCAATCCGAACGATTTCGGGTTTGATTTTTCCGGATTCAGTCAACAAGGGTTCGACGTAGGCGATTTGGGCGATATACTTTCCTCAATTTTCGGCGGTAGAAGAGTGCGTCGCGGTAGAGATATTGCGGTAGATATAGAACTTTCTTTCCAAGAAGCGATTTTCGGCGCGCAGAGGAAAGTCTTAATCAATTCCAAGGTGGTGAAGCAGAAAGAAGTTTCGATCTCGGTGCCTCCTGGCATTGAAGACGGCCAGATGATCCGTCTCTCAGGCATGGGCGAGACTCTGGAAGGCGGTCTTCCAGGCGATTTGTATGTGAAAGTGCATGTGAGGAGACATTCGTATTTGAGGAAAGAGGGATACAACCTTATTATGGATCTCTCGGTCAAGATGACGGAGGCTATGCTCGGTTCGGAGAGGAAGATCGGCACCCTCGACGGCGAGATTACTTTGAAAGTTCCCTCTGGCACCAAGCACGGCACGATCCTGCGCGTAAAGGGCAAGGGTGTGCCCATGGATTTGAATAAACGTGGTGATTTATATGTCCGCACCCTCATAGACATCCCAGACAAACTCTCCAAAGACCAAAAGAAACTCATTGAGGAATTGAAGAAACAGGGGTTATAATCAAAGACGGAGACATAGGATGATCATGGTATTATTTCTATATGGACTAATTCATACGAATTAGTCCACTAAGGATAAGTAAGTTAATATGAATAGAAGAAACCTTGAGAAATTATTGAAAGCAGTAGCAAACAAACGCCGCTTGGCGATCTTGGAGTATTTGTCTAAAGAAAAAGAGGCGAATGTAGGCGATATCGCCGAGCATATCAACCTTTCATTCAAATCTACCTCAAGACATTTAAGCACTCTGTCTGCAGTCGATCTCATCGATAGAGAACAGAGGAGTTTAGAAGTATTTTATCGACTCCCGAAAGATATGCCGGCACTGGCTAAACAGATCATGAGTCACCTTTGATTTCTTTATGGACATATTCGTGAGAATTAGTCTGTATAGGGAAAGGACAATTTAAACCGGGGTTTCAAACACATCATTTTCCTGTTAACATAGTTTTATGGCAAAAAAGATACTCTTGTCGGGGGTCAAGCCCACAGGGAGGCCGCATATCGGCAATTATTTCGGCGCCATGAAGCAGTTTGTGGAACTTCAGGACCAGTACGAGAATTTCATCTTCATCGCCGACCTCCACGCTCTTACGACAGTTCAGAATAGGGAAGAACTTGAGGAGAACACAGCTGGCGTGCTCCTCGACTACATGGCCATCGGTCTCGATCCAAAGAATGTCACCATTTACAAACAATCCGACGTGCCGCAGGTGGCCGAGCTGGCGTGGATCTTCAACTGCCTTACCACCGTGCCTTACCTCGAGAGAGCGCATGCTTATAAAGATGCCATCGCCAACAAGAAGGAACCGAGCGTGGGCCTATTCGATTACCCCATACTTATGGCGGCGGATATTCTGATTCAAGATACAGATGTCGTGCCTGTGGGCCAGGACCAGAAACAGCATGTCGAGATTGCTCGTGATACGGCGCAGAAATTCAATAATGCATTCGGAGAGACATTCAAATTGCCGGATGTTTTAATCTTAGATAGAGTAGCGACCGTGCCCGGCATTGACGGCAGGAAGATGAGTAAGAGCTACGGCAACACCATACCGCTTTTTGCAAGCGACGAGGAGATTGAGAAAGTAGTGATGAGCATCTTGACGGATTCGAAATCGCCAGATGAGCCGAAGGATCCGGAGAAGGACAATGTCTTTGCCCTCCACAAACTTTTCACCGAGGGACCGGAATTCGCCGAACTCCGCGACCGCTACGAAGCGGGCAAAATCGGCTACAAAGAATCGAAAGAAATTCTTATCAAGAATATCAAAGAGAAATTAACACCAATGCGCGAACGCCGCCAGGCACTTGAGGAAGATAAGCAAGCGGTGCTAGAAGTGTTAAAGGAAGGCGGCAAAGTCGCCCGAGAGCGGGCAGAGAAGAAGATGGAGGAAGTTAGAAAGCTAGTCGGCCTCCAATTATACTAATTTCTAATTGACCTAATTTCTAAACATGATTCAGGGATTTATACATGCATTGAGGGTCCAGTCGAAAATAATTTTCATTGTGGTCAGAAATCTTAAAGGTCTAACACAAGTCGTCGTCACGGCAGATAACCCAGAATTCGAGAAGGCCAAAAATTTTACGTTGGAAAGCGTCATACGATGTACGGGGGAGATGAAGGAGGCTCCTCAAGCCCCAGGCGGAAGCGAAATGCATCCAGACAAGATCGAAGTTTTGTCTCAAGCGGATCCGGAGCTACCGATCCCAATAGTGCTTAAAGGTTCTGAAGAGACCGAAGCTCCTATTCGCTTCGACTACCGTTGGATAGATTTGAGAAAGCCCGAGAAGGCAAAAATATTTAGAGTCTGGACAGAGTTCGAGAAAGGCTGGAGAAAGTATTGGGACGAGAACGGCTTTATCCAACTTTATCCGCCGGCTTTTATGTCCACACCATCGGAATCCGGTGCCCAAGTATTTGAGGTGAAGTACTTCGATAGGAAAGCTTATCTTGCCCAGTCTCCGCAATTCTATAAGCAGATGGCTATGGCGGCAGGGTTTGAAAAAGTTTTTATGACCTCGCCTGTCTTTCGGGCCGAAGAGTCATTCACTACCCGGCACATGACAGAGTTTACCGGCTGGGACTTCGAGATCTCATACATTGATAGCCATCATGATGTCATGGATGCGGAAGAGGGAATGATCGTCTCTGGGTTTGAGAGACTGCTTAAGATATTTAAAGATTTAAATATTAAAGTGCCAAAACGGCCCTTCCCGAGAATTACCATGTTGGAAGTAAAAAAGATTTTGGCTGGTCTTGGTATCGAGTCTCCCGAAGAGCATGACCTCTCGCCGGAAGAGGAACGGGCAATTTCTGAATATGTATTGAAGGAATATGATCACGAATTTGTCTTCATTACCGAGTACCACAAATCTAAATCCGCGTTTTATCATATGCGTCTTGAGGAAGGATCTGACAGAAGCCGCCGGGCTGATCTCCTATACAAAGGCCTGGAAGTAACTACTCTTGCCCAGCGTGAGCACCGGCCGGAGATTCTCGAGAGACAGGCGCAAGAGAAAGAGATGGATCTTGAACCGCTCAAAGACTACTTAAGCTTCTTCCGCTATGGCTGTCCGCCACACGGCGGCGCCGGCATCGGTCCCGGTCGCTTTATAATGAAGATCCTTGACCTACCCAATGTCCGTGAAGCCACTTTCTTGCCAAGAGATGTGAAGCGCCTGAACCCATAACTTAGAATCAAGTTTCCAAGTCATTGACGAGATAAGCAAAATGTGATTAACTTGGGAGAGAACAAGCCCTGGAGGTGATATGGCAGAAGCAGACATGGCGACGGCCGTTGAATTTGTACGGGAGCACGAAGACGGCCTCAAAAGTATCTCGGACCGCAATAACGCGGTCCGCATTCTCACCAGACTACAAGAAAACGGCATGAAGCCGAAAGAGCTGATATTGCGGGCGGGATACTCGCCCCACAGCCAGTTTCTCACTGGCTGGCTTTTGCAGAAGAAGGGCCGGCGCTAACGCGCCGGCTTCGCTTTTCACATGATTTTTAGGTTGATTTCAAGGGTCGGTTACTGCTATTATTTTGTGGTAACAAATCCAATAGGTTCACGCAGATAATACAGAAACGCGGCAGCTCCATTACCTCGAATCGGGGTATTTCTTTTGTCTAAATTATCATCTAGCCAATAATCAATGAATAAAATTACAACGTTCGCCGAGAAGTTCTACCAGTTTCTAGGGATCATAGTGCCGGGGGCTTTTTTGTTTGGGATCTTCCAGTTCCCGATGAAGCCCGCGGCTGTTTTACCCATGGCGGCGAACGTTATTGCCGGAGAGGTCATTACTAAGCGCGCGCAAGTAGTGCTTACCGAAGTATTCTTTGGCAAGGTGGCCCATGCCGAGGAGATTCATAAAACAATCGAGCAGAAGATCGCTTTCGTAAGCTCGCGCAAAGCTTATCCAGCCTCACTTGCCGTAATAGAGAAGCATGAGAAGACTATCAAGCAAAAGGCGGCGCAAAACGGCGTGCCGGAGGACGTGGCCATAGGCGTGGGCCTCCTTGAGAACGGCGGGTCTGACACCGCCAAGTCGTCGGCAGGCGCCTTGGGCGTCTTCCAGCTCATGCCGGGCACGGCGCGCTCCCTCGGCCTTGCTGTGAATAAAAATGTCGATGAGCGAAGGAATCCAGTCAAGAATATCGACGCTGGCATGCGCTATCTTCGTAGCAATTACGACCGCTTCGGCGATTGGGGACTGGCCACTTGGGCCTACCATGCTGGGGAAGGTAATGTTTCCAAAGCTCTCCAGATTTACGCCAAGGCAAACCATAAGGTAATGCTCACGGGCGTTAAGAATGCCGCCCAGATTAGAAATTATGTCGAGAAGAATGGCATTACCATCCACAAACTTCTCTCCGACCCGTCAGTCAAGCAATTCACCAAGAAATTGAACGACGATTCCTCGGGCTACCCGTACAAGGTCATCGCGACCGCTACCCTCTTCAAAGAGGCCAACAAGAGCAAAGAAGTCGCAGAGAAATAAACACGAATCTCCGCGAATATGATCGAATGATACGAATAAGAAAGGGCGTGGATGCATCGCTGCATCCACGCCCTTTGTGTCACCGCCGTTGTTTGAGTCACGGAATCAGCGTGTGATGAATCGACTGCGGCATGCCTTTCGACATGGCAATCTCTCTGATCACTTGGGTGACCGTGCTGGCCACTCTGTCCGTCGACAGGTACTCCGGGATTTCGATTACTTGCACCGCGAAACTTACTTCCACACCCCTCTTGCACACGGCCGTAATGAGTAATCTCATGATTTGCCTCCTTTACTATCCCAGCACACCTCATATTATTTGTCAAGCTTTTGGATAAAAATGGCTCAAATGCTAGATTTTAGCCCTTCGACAAGCTCAGGGTAAAGGATATATAATGTGATTTAAATGACTGCCAAATTCGCTGTTAAAACCCAGGTTTTTGAGGGACCTTTAGACCTATTGCTTGAGCTTATAAGCAAGCGGAAGCTCTTCGTAAATGATGTTTCGCTCTCGCAAGTCACGGACGATTTCATCGCCTACATACAAGAGCATGACGAGTTTCCGCTTTCCGAGAGCGCGGAATTTATTCTCGTCGCCTCGACCTTAATGCTTATCAAATCGCGCTCACTTCTGCCGACACTCGAGCTCACGGAGGAAGAGGAAGAAAGCATTCATGACCTCGAAGACCGCCTCGCTCTCTACGCCAGGACCAAGGAGCTCGCGGTGGAGCTTAAAAGTATTTTCGGCAAAAATATAATTTTTGAAAAGCTACCGGCGAGAGATCCGCTTATCGTCTTCTCTCCTGATTCAAAAACCAATCCGGCGGAAATTCTTATGGCGCTCGAATGCGTCATTGCTTCTCTGCCAAAGAAGGAAGTCCTGTCGAAGGTAACGGTCAAGAAGGTGATCAGTCTCGAAGAAATGATCGAGAATCTCTCGGAGCGGATAGCTAAATCGGGGAAAATGTATTTCAAAGACCTTGAACACAAGGACAAAGTCTCGATGATTGTGGGCTTCCTCGCCATGCTCGAGCTCGTGAAGCGCGGCATCATCCATGTAAAGCAATCGAGTCCAGACGAAATAGAAATCGAACATGCTTGAACAAAAAATAGAATCAATACTGTTTTTCAAAAATGAACCGATAACTCTCGCGGAACTCTCGAAGATGCTTGGTGTTCCACGAGAAAATTTAGAATTTTCAATTTCCAATTTACAAAAGAAATACGAGAATTCGGGAATAGTCATCGTCACGGATGGGGAGCTGGTATCTTTCGGCACCCATCCCGATAATTCGAAACTGATCGAAGAAATTCAGAAAGAAGAGCTCTCGCGCGAGCTTGGCCGGGCCGGACTTGAAACTCTGGCCATCATTCTATATCGCGGCCCCGTTTCTCGGCGAGAAATTGACCATATACGGGGTGTGAACTCCGGATACACCCTGCGCTCGCTTCTTATTCGCGGACTTATCGAAAGGGCCGACATAGAAAGGGAGCGGAGCTACAGCTACAAGCCGACCTTAAAGCTTCTGCAATACCTTGGTGTTACTGCTAAAGAAGAGTTACCGGAATTCGAAGCGGCATTCAAGAAAATGGAAGAATTTGTCAAACAAAATAGTTCGACTAGCTCACTATAAATGATTAAAGAATTTTTGGAAAAGAAGGAACTTGAAATCAGATTCTTTGTTTTCCTTATGGCCGGACTCTCGCTCCTCATGTTTCTTTCTTATCTTGCTGGTTCAAAGATGGAAAGGGAAGATAATTCCGCGCCGTCGGAATTGGTGCAAAATCCTTTTTTAAAGACCGAATTAGAGGCTAAGGCCGTTTATATCTACGACATCAGGACCAAATCGGTGCTCTTCGCCAAGAATGAAGATCTTCGTCTACCACTAGCTTCGCTTACCAAGATCATGTCGGCTCTAGTAGCGCGCGAATTGAGTCCCGATTATACAGTTGTTACCGTAGGCCGCGGCGCGGTCGATGCAGAAGGTGACAGCGGCCTCCGGCCGGGAGAGAGATGGCGCCTCAAGGATCTACTCGACTTCTCGCTCATCTCTTCTTCAAACGACGGAATCCGCGCCGTGGCGCTTACTCTCGGCGCTCTGGAGAAAAGCGAGGCATCCGAAGAGGAGATTCTTGAGAGCTTTGTGAGGTCGATGAACAGGAAGGCTGGAGAACTTGATCTCAAGAACACCTACTTCCGGAACGAGACCGGTCTCGACGAGACAGAGTTCAAAGGCGGAGCCTACGGCACAGCAAGCGACATGGCTAAGCTTATGGAATACATTCTTCTCTACCACCCGGGAGTTTTTGAAGCGACGAGCGATCTGTCTCTGACCCTCTCTTCTCTTGACTCCTACCGGCACGAGGCCAAGAATACCAATACTCTCTCCGGCAGTATCCCGGGATTGATCGCCTCGAAGACCGGCTACACCAATACGGCCGGCGGCAATCTCGCCTTCATCTTCGACCCCGAGCTCGGCCGGCCGATTGTCGTCACCATTCTCGGTTCAACGGAGAACGGCCGTTTCGCCGACGCGATGAAGCTTATCAAAGCCACTCTTAAACACCTTAACCAATAACATGTGCGGAATAACAGGAATAACTTCAAAAATCGAAAATAAAGAAGAGGTCATAAGGAGGATGACCGATATTATCGCGCATAGGGGTCCGGACGATGATGGCTTCCACACGGACGAATACGCCGCGCTCGGCATGAGACGGCTTGCGATTATCGATTTGGTACACGGCGATCAGCCCATCACGACGTCTGACAGCCGCTACAAAATTTTCTTCAACGGCGAAATTTATAATTACCGCGAACTTAAATCACAAATTCCAAATTACGAATTCCAAACAGAAAGTGACACGGAAGTGATTCTCGCGGGATATGCCAAGTGGGGCCCGGAAGTTTTGAATCGCCTGCGCGGCATGTTTGCTTTCTGCATCTACGACACGCGGGAGAAAACAGTTTTCCTCGCTCGGGATTTCTTCGGCATCAAACCGTTATATTATCTTGTCTCTGGTGAGTCTTTAATAGCTTTTGCTTCCGAAATAAAGGCCTTTCTTGAGCTGCCGAATTTCGAGCCGGAGGTGAACGACGCCGCGGCCGTAAATTTCCTCTCGTACCAGTACAATCCGCTTGAGGAAACATTTTTCAAAAACATTTTTAAGTTGCCGCCCGCGTATTACATGACGATTGATTTGAAGACGGGGAAGTGGGATAAAAAAAGGTATTGGCAATTCGAGTTTGCACAGGATGGAAAGTTAAATGAAGAAGAAACGAAGGAAAAAATTCTTGAGACCATGCGTGATTCTGTGGCGCACCACATGATCGCCGACGTGCCGGTAGGCTCTTTCCTCTCCGGCGGTATAGATTCGAGCATCATCGCTACGCTCATGGGATCCAAGACGAAGACTTTTACCGTTACCTTCGGTTCCGTATCAGAGGGGTTAGAGGCGAAGCAGACAGCAGAACCTCTCGGCACAGATCATAGAGAAATTTCCGTGGGTCCAGAAGAATACTTCGGGGCATTGGAGAAGGCTGTTTGGCACTTCGACGAGCCGGTGGCGGACCCTTCGGCCATAGGTCTTTACTTTCTCGCCCGAGAAGCGAGAAAACACGTCAAGGTAGTGCTCTCGGGCGAAGGGGCGGATGAACTCTTTGGCGGCTACAACATATATCTCGCGCCACTTGCGGCAGATAAACTCCGATGGTTGCCAAAATTTATTCTCCGGTTTCTCTCGGCGCTGCCCCTTCGCGGCAGCAATTACGCTAAGCGCGCGCTTCAAAAACTTGAGGATTGGTACATAGGTAATGCCTCTGTTTTCCAGCCGGCCGAAATAGCCAAGCTCTGGCGCGGCAGTCCAATATCAAGGGCTACCCTTGATATTTTGTACTGGGAGGCGAAAGGATTGAGCGACTCGACCAAGATGCAATACATAGATATTAATACTTGGCTGGTAGGGGATATTCTCGCCAAGGCCGACAAGATGACCATGGCGCATTCTCTCGAGCTTCGCGTGCCTTTCCTAGACAGCTCTGTAGCTTCTTTAGCTTCAAAGCTTTCGGACAAATTCAAATGGCGAAACGGGGAGACAAAATATCTCCTGCGCGAGGCGTTCAAATCCATCTTGCCGGAGTCCACGCGCAAGCGAAAGAAGCTCGGTTTCCCGACTCCGGTTGGCAGTTGGTTGGGCCAAGATCAATTTGATAAAATTTCGGAAAATGAATATATTAAGTCGCATTTTAGTATCGTAGAGGTCAAAAAACTTTTCAAAGAACCGAAAGTGAACGCCAGAAAAATCTACCTCCTCCTCATGCTCGCTCTCTGGTACAATGTATTTATTGAAAATTCTAAATTGAAAACTGAAAATTAATCCCATGGAGATCCTCAAAATTATCGTTCCCACAGCTCTGGCATTCTTTACCGGCATTTTTATTACCCCTTTTTTCACCCGATATTTCTACAAGTACAAGATGTGGAAGAAGAGTCCGAGAACGGAGGCGGATACCTCCGGTGCCTTCAAAGAAATCCACAACACCGATCACGAACTCTCGACTCCGCGTGTCGGAGGCGTCATCATCTGGGTTTCAGTATTTCTCACCGTGGTTGTTATCTTTATTCTCTCGAAACTTTTTCCGGCAGGGCTCTTCGGAGGAGAGCAGAGCATTTTCGACCAGATAAACTTCTTCAGCAGGAGCCAGACTGTAGTGCCGCTAGGTGTCTTCTTCCTGGCTGCTGTTATTGGTTTTCTCGACGATCTGCTCCAGATTATCGGTCAAGGGAGCTATGCCAAAGATGCGCTGGTGTACCGGAGAGTAAAAATAATTTTTGTCACTCTTATCGGTCTCGCCATCGGCTCATGGTTCTACTTCAAACTCGACTTTGTTTCGATTCATATTCCTTTCAACGGCGACTTGTGGCTTGGCGCTTGGTTTATACCATTCTTCGTGCTGGTAATGCTCGCCACTTTCTCGACCTCTGTCATCGACGGACTTGATGGATTGGCTGGCGGGGTGATGGCATCAGTTTTCGGCGCGTATTCACTCATCGCTTTCCTTAGCGGCCAGTCGGACATCTCTGCCTTAGCCGGAGCTATTGCCGGAGGCATTCTCGCCTTCCTCTGGTTCAACGTGCCGCCGGCGCGATTTTACATGGGGGAGTCCGGTATTCTCGCGCTCACGGTGGTGCTCTCGGTCATCGCCTTTCTTACCGATACAGTACTCCTCTTACCCATAATTGCTTTGCCTCTAGTTGCCACTTCCGCTTCCGTTATTTTACAAGTTTATGTTTTCTATAAGCCCTTCAAACGCCGGCTTTTCCTGGTTACTCCGCTCCACCACCACTTTCAAGCGTTGGGCTGGTCGCGTGAGAAGGTCGTTATGCGCTACTGGATTGTTTCCGTTGTCTCCGCCATTACCGGTGTGATTTTATATCTGGTAAGTTAAATCCATCCCAGCCCTTCCTTTATCAAGGAAGGGCGATAAAATGAAAGAAAGAATCGAAAATTTAAAAAGTTGGTATGAGGAGAGAGAAAGGAAGTTCTCGGCGTTCTTTTTGTTATTCGGCTTCGTTTTTGATTCGTTCACTTTAAACAGAATTGATTCTCTAATTGATAATCTCTGGCTTGGGGCCAATCTTCTGGTAATTGGCATTTGTCTCATTTTCATAAACCGTTCGGAAAATATCGGGGAAGAGGGAAATTGGAAAAGGTTCTGGTTTTTCAATATCCTCCAGTTTTCCTTCGGCGCATTGCTCGGCGCTTCATTCATCTTCTATTTCAGGAGTGCGGCGCTTGCGGTCTCTTGGCCGTTTCTCCTCATTCTTCTCGTGGCGCTCGTGGGTAATGAAATTTGGAAGAAGCATTACGAAAGGCTCGTATTGCAGCTCTCGTTCCTGTATCTCTCACTGTTTGTCTTTGCCACGTTTCTTCTGCCAGTGATTATCAGGAAAATGGGCGTTCTTGTTTTCCTCGGCTCGGGTATTTTAAGTCTTGTATTATTCCGGCTTTTCATCATCATTCTCAACCGTTTCGCCAAAGAAAAATTTAAACAAAGCTGGAAGAAAATCTGGATTGCCATCGGAGCCATATTCCTCGGAATGAATTTACTCTACTTTACCAATCTGATTCCGCCCATTCCGCTCTCGCTCAAGGATGCCGGCATTTATCATAACGTCGAGAAGCTTGCCGGCGGCAATTACCGCGTGCTTGAAGAAGAGGAGAAGGGGATTATGCGCTACTTCGACTGGCGGCCGGAAGTACATCTCATCCCCGGCAATACGCTCTTTGCCTATAGTGCCATCTTCTCTCCCGCTGATCTCGATACCGGCATCGTCCACGAGTGGCAGCACTACGATGAAGCGAAAGATGAATGGGTGACGGCAAGCAGAATTCCGCTCCGGCTCTCCGGCGGCCGCGCCGAGGGCTATCGCACCTTCTCCTCCAAGACCCTTCTGCCGGAAGGCAAATGGCGGGTCAATGTTACAACCAGTCGCGGCCAAGTTATTGGCCGGATAAACTTCGAAATCATCTCTGCCCAAAACATGCCCATCATCCGCGCAGTAGTGAAGGATTAAATGATCAAAAAGGCCGGGTTGCTGTCGCAACCCGGCCCGCGAACTGTACTTACCACAGAGGTTTAACCTCTGTGGTATTTACGAAAGGTCGGCGATGAGTCGGTCGAGAACCTGCTTCATCTCCGCGAGCTTCCACCCCTGCGCGACCCGCCGGTAGACGAACGTCTCCGCTTTGCGGTATGGGTTCGATTTGCCATCGGGACCGAGAATGGTGAAGAGATGTTCACAGCCGTAGTAGCCCTTCCCGGGTTCTACCCATTTCGGCAGGTTGCTGTAGTACTTCTTCTGCCATTCCGCAGAAGTGCAGTTTTCATCCCTCAAGCTTGTGAGATACTGTACTTCCCGTTTCAGATCGAACGTCGCCATGTAGGTCGACGTATGTCGCAAGATCCGTAAATAATCGTTGCGATCCTGCCGTGGCATCGCGGCGAGTGCCCTCTTGATACTAGGCACCGTCAGGCGATACGCCATCTCGCGCGAGTCATTCTTCCAGAGAAATGTTACCGCTCGTGTGAGGTATTCTTGCCGGATCGGATTGTTACCGGTCTGGAAGATGCCGTAAGCGATCATGACTCTACGGGTGTGATTCCTCGCGCGGCGCCGGACTTCCGGAATGTCCCCATACTCGGAATCATTGAGCTCTTCTTTCTCGTTGTAGGTCTGGGGCTCGCTGACGAAGTAGTAGAGAGATATACTTACGACTTCCCGCCAGCCGCCTTTGATCCTCCAACTTCTGATGTTCGGGATCTTGTCGAGCTCCGGGCTGATGTGGTACGTGGCGATGGCTTCTTTCGCCTCCTTTGAGTAATACGGTTCAGGCGCCTGTTCCGGTGCAACCGGAGCCGAGGTGGGTTCCGATTTCTTGGCCTCTATCGGCCTCACCTCTTCGCCGCATGCGGTAAAGAGGAAAGCGATCAGAGCGAGTATCACGCACGTTCTCATCCTTCTCATCGTCGTTTACCTTTCATTATGACCGGACTGTGCCGGTTATTTCTACTATCTATCTTATCATGCTTAAAGTTATTTGTCAAGTCTAGATTTAAACCATATTTCAGGGCATTCTTAAAGTGTTATGAAAAAGTGGCTTAAAATGCATTTCATCCCCCACGAGGGGAACGGGCATAGGCCCTACTTCCTTCACAGGAAGAATGCGGCACAGCTTGTGGGCATTGTCTTATTTTTCGAACTTATTCTATTCGTCCTGCCCGGGCTCAATTTCGTAGGTTTTTTCAATATCCTGAATCTCAGCGCGGTATTGCCGGGCGTGCTTACTACTCTTACCAACGCGGAGCGCCTCTCGAATAATCTTCCGGAGCTTCGGGAGAATATGGTTCTTGCCGAGGCGGCCCGACTCAAGGCGGAGGATATGGCGACTAAGGGTTACTTCGCCCATACCTCGCCCGAGGGTAAGACGCCGTGGTACTGGTTGGCGCAGGCTGGTTACTCGTATATATACGCCGGAGAAAATTTGGCGGTAAACTTCATCGACTCGGAAGACGTGACGAAGGCCTGGATGAATTCTCCCACCCATCGAGCCAATATCATTCACGGTGCTTACACTGAAGTGGGCACAGGCATTGCCGTGGGTATGTATAAAGGCAATGAAACGGTTTTCGTAGCGCAGGTTTATGGACGTCCCGTCGCTTCGCTCCCCAATTCTCAATTTCCAATTTCCAATTTCCAATCAAATCCCAATGAATCAATTTCCAATGAAAATTCTATAAATGAAAATTCATTGCAAATTGCAAATTCGAAAATTGAAAATTCCGTTTCAGTTCTCGGGGAAACGCAGGTAAAAAATTCGGGCGCAAACAAGATCACGCAAGAGACGATCAAAAACTTTTTCCAGGAAGCGGCTACCGCACCGAGACGCGCCACCGACGCCGTGCTCTACAGTATTTTGGGCATCATTATCCTTGCTCTCTTTTTCAACATCTTCATCAAAATTAAGCATCAGCACCCGGATCTCATACTTAACGGAGCGGTAATCGTGGTGGTAATACTCGGTCTCCACATCGGCAATACCTACGTCTCGCAATCCAAAGCCTTCGAAACCTCCTTCCTCGCTTTCGATTCGCAGAATCAGGTGCTGAATCAGTTGAATCAATAGTTAAATCAGTAATATCAAACATACGTTATTTACTTACATATGTAGGATAATAACGTATACGTTATCTTCATGCGGTCGCACAAAAGTAACGTAGAGGAATTTCCTCCAGATCATAGCCAACGATCTTACAACCGCCTCAGAGGTACCTGTCGAAGTGATAGATGGCCCACGTGGCGAAGTGTTTCTGGCCTGTACTGAAGAGTTCAAGGACTACGGCGCAGGCAGGGAAGCGATTCACAAGGTGAGAGAACAACTTGAGCGCTTCACCGGTGATGACTTCAAAACGTGGGTCCGTGAAAATGGGTCTGACAGCTTTATCCGACTTAGTGACTATACAGTCAGACTCGAGCAGCGCATTGCCGCTAACGAAGCTCTCCAGAGAGAAACTGCGGCGCGACGATTTCTCAGCACTCACCCTGAGCCATAAGTGTTAACCTGACAGGTCAACACGAGCCGCTCCGACCAAGGTCGGAGCGGCTTTTCCATTCGCATCATTCACCCATATTCGCCTGCCTGCGGTAGGCAGGTTATAATTCGTGTTATGAGGAACAGGATAAAAGTTGATAAGCCGTTTCTTATTATCGCGGTAATTCTCGTGGTGGCGGGATTTTTCATCTTCTCTTCTGCTTCGCTCGGACTTCTGGCTAAAGAAAGTTCAAACTACTCGAGTGTGGCTTTCTCGCAGACGGTGCTTGGGCTCTTCCTCGGCACCATCGCCATGATTCTCGCCGCCCGGCTGGATTATAAAATCTGGAAGAAATGGGCTTTCTACCTGCTGGTTCTCGCCGTCATTTTAAATATTATCGTCCTTGTGCCTTCGATCGGCTTCGAGCACGGCGGCGCGAGGAGATGGCTTATGATAGGGGATCTCTCCTTCCAGCCATCGGAAGCGCTCAAATTTGCCTTCATCATCTACTTTGCCGCCTGGGCCGCCGGGATTAAAGAAAAGATAAAAACCTTTTCTTCCGGCTTCCTACCCTTGATAATTTTGCTTGGCCTCTGTGGCATTCTCCTCTTAAGCCAGCCGGACACCGATACCTACATGGTCATCGCCGCGACCGGTATCGCCATGTTCGTGGCCGCGGGCGGGAGGTGGAGGCATGTGTTAATCCTGGGACTAATAGGGCTCATAGGACTAATAGGATTGGCGATAGCAAGGCCATACGTCATGCAGAGGATTACCACTTTCCTCAATCCGACCTCGGACTCGCTTGGCTCCGGCTACCAGATTCAGCAGTCGCTCATCGCTATCGGTTCCGGCGGACTCTTCGGCACCGGCTTCGGCCAGAGCGTGCAGAAATTTACCTATCTGCCCGAGCCGGTGGGGGACTCGATCTTTGCTGTGGCGGGAGAGGAATTCGGCTTCGTGGGTTCGGTGCTTCTCATCGCCATCTTTACTCTATTTGCTGTGCGGGGGCTCAAAATCGCTGGCAATATACCGGACACCTTCGGTAGACTGGTTGTCGCGGGAATTGTTATAATGATAATCTCCCAAGCATTCGTCAATATCGGCGCCATGCTCGGAGTGATCCCGCTTTCGGGCATTACATTGCCCTTCGTTTCTCACGGCGGGACCTCGCTTTTTATCAGTCTATTCGAAATCGGGGTGATTCTTTCCATCTCCAAACATCAAAAGCAATGAGGATCCTATTCACAGGAGGCGGCACGGGCGGACATTTTTACCCAATTATCTCTATTGCCGAAGAATTGAAGTCGCTAGCCAAAGATAAGCGTCTTCTCTCGCTCGAACTCTTCTACATGTCGCCCTCACCGTACGATGCCGGAGTGCTCTTCGAACACGGCATCGAGTACAGGAAGAACAGCGCGGGTAAGCTTCGTCGCTCAAAAAGCGGAATGAATTTCATCCGCAATTTTTTCGATTTGTTCAGAACAGGCTGGGGGATAGCGACGTCTGTCGTGCAAGTCTTCCACCTTTACCCCGATGTCGTGTTTGGCAAAGGCGGGTATGCCAGCTTCCCAGCTTTATTGGCTGCAAAGCTTCTTATGATTCCCGTTGTAATCCACGAGTCCGACAGCGTGCCGGGTAAGGTGAATCTATGGGCGGGGAAGTTTGCCGTGCGGGTGGCCGTTTCCTATCGTGAGGCGGCGGAGCACTTCGCTCCCGAGAAGGTCGCTTATACCGGTCAGCCGGTAAGGAAGGAGATTGCAACGCCCATTCACGAAGGGGCGAGGGAATTTCTCGCTCTTGAGCCGGATATTCCCGTTGTGCTCATCCTCGGTGGCTCGCAGGGGGCGCAGAAAATAAATGATGTTGTACTCGCGGCGATAAAATCTCTAGTCTCAAAATACGCAGTTATCCACCAGACGGGGGCCAATAATTTCCCAGAGGTCAAAGCGACGGCCGAGGCGGTGCTCTACGACACTCCGCATAAAGATCGATATAAAGCTTTTGACTATCTCAACTCGCTTGCTCTGCGCATGGCCGCCGGCCTCGCCAGCGTTGTCGTCTCGCGTGCAGGCTCAACCATCTTCGAAATCGCCTCCTGGGGTGCGCCATCGATCATCATCCCCATCAATGAGAAGGTTAGCCACGATCAGCGCAGTAACGCCTTCGCCTACGGCCGAAGCGGTGCCGCGACCGTGGTCGAGGAGATGAATCTCACTCCGAACATTCTTGTGTCCGAAATAGAACGATTGGTAAACAACCAAGAAGTAAGATTTAAGATGCAAACGGCGGCCAAGGTCTTCTATAAGCCCGACGCGGCGCGGTTGGTCGCGGAAGAGATTTTAAAGATTGCGCTGGAGCATGAGATAGAGAAATAAATTCCCCACAAATCCCTCCAGCCTCCCTTTATCAAGGGAGGCACATTATGAAATACGATTTTATACCTTACGACAAGAATCTAGTTTCCAGGGCCAGAGAATTAAGAAATAATCAAACCAGAGAAGAAAAATTCTTTTGGTCAAATATTCTAAAAAGCGAAGAATTTAGGCACCTAACTTTTCTTAGGCAGAAGCCAATCGGGAATTTCATTATGGATTTCTATTGTGCAAAGTTGCTTCTAGGTATAGAGATAGATGGCGATATTCATGATGCGAATAGAGATAAGGAAAGGGATTATATTTTGAAAAAGAAGTTTGGTATTACGGTAATCCGATATAGGAACGAAGATATCATCAATAAAACTGAAAACGTAAAGCAGAACTTATTGAAAAGCATCCCTCCCTTGATAAAGGGAGGGTAGGGAGGGATTGTGTTAAAATGAGCCCATGCAACAAAAAACTAATGAGAAAGTCACAGTCCGCATCCCACCCTCTCCGACGGGGAATTTGCACATTGGTACTGCCCGCACGGCGCTTTTTAATTATCTCTTCGCCAAAAAACATGGAGGCAAAATTCTTCTGCGCATCGAAGATACGGATAGGGAAAGATCAAAGAAGGAATTTGAGGAAAATATTATTGAAGCGCTTGATTGGCTCGGCATAAAACATGATGGGGAAGTAGCGAGGCAATCCGAAAGAACGGATGTGTATGAGAAATACATTAGGAAAATGCTTGAAAATAATTCCGCTTATGAATCTGATGACGGCGTAATCCGTTTTAGAAATCCGAATGCGAAAGTGAAGTTTGCCGACGAAGTGCGCGGAGAAATTGAATTCGATACTTCTGATCTTGAAGATTTTGTGATTGCGAAAAGTTTAAGGGAGCCGCTTTATCACTTGGCGGTGGTGGTGGACGATTTCGAATCCGGCGTAACGCATGTGATTAGGGGAGAAGACCATATTTCCAATACGCCGAGACAAATCCTGATTCAGGAAGTCATTGGTGCGTCGAGACCAGTCTATGCTCATATCCCTCTCATCCTTGCTCCGGACCGTTCCAAACTCTCGAAGCGGCATGGCGCTACTGCGGTAACGCAATATCGAGATATGGGAATTCTGTCAGAAGCTTTGATAAATTATCTTGCGCTTCTCGGCTGGAATCCGGGCACGGATCAGGAAATTTTTACCATGGAGGAGCTTATCGAGCAGTTTGATTTGAAAAAGATTCAGAAAGGCGGAGCTATATTCGATCAGAAGAAGCTTGATTGGGTAAACAAGGAACATATCAAGCGGCTTCTGCCAGAGAAGCAGCGAGAGCTGCTTCTCAAGAGTATAGAAAACGAGTCATATATGACTAGTGAGCCAGAACTTGATGCCGGGAAAATTGTTTGGAAGAAATCTTCAAAAGAAGATGCGATGCGTCATCTCGGGGAAGTAAGTGAAATAATGCAAAAGGGAAGTAAGGGAGATATGGGGGATGTAAAAGAAAAAATAATGGAATATGCCGAGAGGGAAGGGAAGGGCAATGTCCTTTGGCCGATGCGCTATGCGTTGACGGGATCGGAGGCTTCGCCAGACCCCTTCACTATCCTAGAATTCTTAGGTATTGAGAAGTCCCTAAAGCGGATTGAAAAAGCTATAATCATTCTAAAGAATGACAAATCCGAAGTTCGAAATTCGAAATCCGAAACAAATTAAAATTTTCAAAATTCTAATTTTGATATTGTTTAGTGCTTCGTGCTTCGGATTTCGTGCTTTTGTTCATGCCGCCAGTTCGACGGAGCTTTCCTCTCAAATAGAAAACGTGCGCCGCGAGAGGGAAGAGCTAGTGGCTGAACAAAGGCGTCTCCAGGCGGAGCTCGAGAAGGTCAATGCCGAGAGCCAGACACTCGGCACGGCGGTCAAGTCGCTCGACACCACCAAGAAGAAGCTTGCCGCCGATATTAAAGTGACGCAGTCGAAGATTTCCTCAACTGATCTCTCGATCAAAGCGCTTGAGAACAGCATGACAGACAAGGAGGAGAAGATCGGCGCACACGAAAAGGCGATTGGCCTCGCTATCCAGACTGTCTCTCGTTACGATACCAGGCCGCTGTGGGTCGATTTGCTCGCTTCCGCAAATTTCTCGGATGTCTGGCGAGACAGAACCCAGCTCGAAGGACTTTCCGCCACTCTTAAAGACGAAGTGGATAATCTGCGCGAAACCAGAAATATTTTAGGAGAAGAGAAGAAGAAAAAAGAAGAGGCTAAGAAAAAGATCGTAAACCTCCAAGGCGAACTCAAGGGGCAGAAGGTGGTTGTCGAAGAGAGCCAGAAGGCCAAGGAGAGGCTCTTAGCCGAGACCAAGAACAAGGAAGCGGAATATCAGAAAATGCTTGCGGAGAATCTCGAGCGTCAGCGCCAGAGTGACGCAGACCTCTTTCGTCTCGAGTCGGAATTGAAGATTACGCTCGATCCATCGCTTATTCCCGACGCGCGCCACAGCTTGCTCTCCTGGCCGCTCGAGACCATTTTCATTACCCAGAGATTCGGAAGAACTGCTGGCGCGGCGCGGCTTTACGCCTCCGGCTCTCATAATGGAGTAGACTTCCGCGCCTCACAAGGCACGCCGGTAAAGGCTATGCTCTCTGGCGTCATTGAGGGAGAAGGCAATACCGACGAGCAGAGAGGATGCTATTCCTACGGACGCTGGATTCTCATCAAACACGGCAACGGTCTCTCAAGCGTTTATGCTCACCTCTCGGCACCGCTTGTGAGAGCGGGGGAGAGTGTCGAGACTGGGCAGGTTATCGGTTACTCGGGCGGCACTCCGAGAGTTTTTGGCTCCGGCTACTCGACCGGGCCGCACCTCCATGTAGGCCTCTTCGCGAGCCAGGGAGTGACTGTGAGGCAATTTACGACGAGCAAGGGCTGTAAACAAGTTTTCATCCCCCTAGCCGATGTGAGGGCCTATCTTGACCCGCTTGCCTATTTGCCCGCTATATAGTTTAATAAGTTTAATATGTCGAATAAGTTAAATAAGGAAAGGGGGTTTGCCCCCACACCTATTTCCCAAAAAATAGGTGTGGGCTCGCAAAGCGAGCGGGGGTTTGTTACCACACTTCTCCTCATCATTATCGGCTTGGCGCTTCTCAAATATTTCTTCAACTGGTCAATCTTCGACGCCGCGGCCTCCGAGCAGGGGAGAGGCACTATCTCTTACATCCGCGATGTTTTAAATACCGTCTGGTCCTACATCGGCACGCCGGTTACCTTCGCCTGGCAAGAAGTGGTGAAGCCCTTGTTCTTGTTCGTCTTCGAATCCTTGCGTCAGCTGATTGCGGAGGGCAGGGGAGCCCTCAATCAGTAGCCAATGAAGATTGTAAAGATTATCTTATTTTTGATTCTGCTTCCGCTTTTCTTACCAGCCTACCTCCTCATGCACTTCGGCTTCAAATGGTGGACGGGGCTTCTTGGGGGAGATTGATTTGCAAATCAACTCATTTTAAGTAGTATCGTTGTGGGACAGTTCTTCGTAAACAACTCCAAAACCACAAGAAACGAAAGGAAAACAGCATGAGTACTGCGAGTCGTATCATTCTGGCGGCTGATGAGCTGACCCTCGATCAATGTCTGGATCTCGCATCCAAGGTCGGTGATCGGGTTCATGCCATCAAGATTCACAATTTGTATGATCGGGCGGGAGCAATCGCCGTCCAACAACTTCGAGATGCAGGCGCACGTCGTGTCTGGGTGGACGCCAAGCTCCACGACATTCCGAACACCGTCAAACTCCGCGCAAAGGCCATTGCCGAGTCCGGAGCCGACATCCTCACCGTTCACGCCTCCGGCGAGATCGAGATGATGATGGCGGCAGTCGAGGGTGGACCGTCCGAGATTTACGCGATCACGGTCCTCACCTCGCTCGGTGAGGAACAGGCCCATCTCCTCTTCGGACAACCGTCCAAGGCAGGAGCGCTCTACCTCGCACGTCTGGCAAAGCTCGCCGGCGTTCACGGTGTCGTGTGCTCACCCAAAGAGGTCGGGATCCTCGCCAAGAGACCCGAGCTCCAAGGGCTGAAGTTCATTACACCGGGCGTTCGTTCTACGGGAAAGGCAACTGATGATCAGAAGCGCGTGGACACTCCGGCGGGCGCGATCGCTTCCGGCGCGACCCATCTCGTCATCGGACGGCAGATCACCCAGGCAGCGGATCCGGTGGAAGCACTCCACCAGATCGAGATGGAGATTTCTCCGACAATGGCAGAGGAGGTGAAGTCGTGAATGAGCAGGAAGTTCTGCGAGTCCTCGGCAAGGTCGGTGCAGTCATCGCCGACAGCCATATCGTCTACACGTCCGGCAAGCACGGCATGGCGTACGTCAACAAGGATGCGGTCTATCCGCACACCGCGGAAACGTCTCGCCTCTGTCGCGCAATCGCCGAACGGTTCGCGGATGACAATGTGCAAGTGGTCATCGCTCCGGCAATAGGCGGCGTGATTCTCTCCCAGTGGACGGCGCATCATCTCACCGAGATGAATGGTCACGAGGTGTTTGGAGTCTACGCCGAGAAGTTGTTCGATGGCGGAGACGCCTTCGTCATCAAGTGTGGCTACGACAAGCTCATAGCTGGCAAGAAAGTCCTTGTGGTGGAGGATGTTCTCACCACCGGCGGCTCCGCCAAGAAAGTGATCGAAGCTGTGCGAGTCATCGGTGGCAACGTCGTCGGCCTTGGTGTGCTCTGCAATCGCGGAGGAATCACGCCGCAGGATGTTGCCAACGTTCCGAAGCTCACAGCACTCGTGAATGTGAAGCTCGAAGCGTGGGATGAGGCATCGTGCCCGCTCTGTGAGCAGAACATTCCGATCAATACGGATGTCGGTAAAGGACGTGACTTCCTTGATCGGAAGTCGCTCTAATATCTGGCATTCAATGTGGCCGCCACGCTCTTATATGTGTGGCGGCCATTTCCTATTCAAGTTTATTAGTAAATACGGTAAATAGGGGATTAGTATTGACAAAAATATTTCAAACTTCCCTACCGACCGGTGGGGGAGAGGGCCGGGATTCGATTTCGAATCCCGGCCCGTATTGTTTAATTCACAATTTCTAATTGCTCTAATTATTCTAAATAAATTCCAAGCACCAAACCCCCAATTTTAGGTCAATTAGGTTAATTAGAATAATTTAGAAATGCAACCAACCACTTATCCCCATAGTTCGTTTTACATATATTGTGCGAACCACTACAATATAGAAAGTATGAGTCATTCCCTACCAATTAAGGATCACATCATCCCCTTCCTCGATTACTGCGAGATTGAGAAAGGATTGTCGAACAATACACAGAAGAATTACCGGCAGTATCTCCTGCTCTTCGTCCGCTGGCTCGAAAAAATCGACGAGCCGAATTTAAAACCCGAGGATTTGACAGCTAAACACGTCTGGGACTACCGGCTCTACCTGGCCCGCGGCTACAAGGTTCCTGGAGGCTCGTATTTGGCCAAGAAGAGCCAGAACTACTATCTCATAGCTCTTAGAGCCCTTTTAAACTATTTTGCCGAACATGACATTACGTCTCTTCCCTCTTCGAAAATAAAATTGGCGAAGCAGAAGTCCGACGAAACAATTTCATTTCTCGACACCAATGACGTGGAGAAAATGTTGAAGATACCCGACATCGCAACCACATCAGGCCTACGCGACAGAGCGATAATGGAACTCTTTTTCTCCTCCGGCATGCGCATTTCCGAGCTTGTGGCTCTAAATGCCGATCAGATCTCGTTTTTAAGCGATAAGAAGGTTGATAAGACGTATGAACTCTCTATTGTTGGTAAAGGCAAACACGTTCGCACCATCTTTATATCTCCTCGGGCGGCAGAATGGCTCCGACAGTACCTTGATAAGCGCCACGACGTGCATAAACCCTTATTTTTAAATTCGAGGCCGGATGACGAGGACAACAACCGCCTCACTCCCCGCTCGATACAAAAGATGATTTCAAGATGTGCCATGCTTGCCGGACTTTCAAAAAAAGTGACGCCCCACACTCTGCGCCACAGTTACGCGACAGATCTCCTATCGCACGGCGCGGATCTCCGAAGCGTCCAGGAACTCCTGGGCCACAAGAACGTAGCCACGACCCAGATCTATACTCACGTTACCAATAAGCGCCTGCGCGACATCCACGAGAAATTCCATGGCGGCAAGGATTTGAAGGAATAATAAAGCGGCGCCACTTCGTGGCGCCGCGTCTTCGTTACTTGTGTCGGGGTGGTTCCCTTACCGGCGACTTCGTCGCCGGTTTTGCTTCAAGCTTTCTCTGTTCTCTAGCCGCGCGCAAGCGCGCGCGGCGGCTCGATTCTTCGTCGTCGTGTTCGACTTCTTCCTGTTCCTCTTTCCCCATCATGCCTCCCTGATTAAAACAAAACGAGCGGTCTGAAAATAATTTAACAGATTTATCTAAAACAATAAACCCCTCCGAAGCTTCGGAGGGGTTTATTGTGGATTACTTCTTGGCAATCTCCTTTTCGCTGAACTTCGACCAGCAGGCCGAGGAGGACATCCAAGGCTTGGCGCCTTGCTTCTCGTAGAGATAGCGGGCGTAGGCCACGTTGTCATCGATGTTGTGTAGGTCGAGACCGAGCTTTACGGCAGTGCCTTCGTGATAATAGAGGTTAATCTGCATTACTCCTCTATCCAAGGGTGTTACTTCGCCCCTAAGGACGCTTCCGTTCTTGTCGTAATGACGGTTCCGGGATTCGCACTTGGCGATCTTTGCCATGAGAGGCATATCCGCGAAGTAGTCGCCGAGAAATCTCTCAACGTTCTTGGGATCACTCAATGGCTCATAGTCTTCTGACTTGACTGTAAGTGTGATCTGCTGAACCTCTGCCACTTGGGCCTCGCTGGTTGTTCCCAGCGGATTAACCGCTGGTAACACGGCAAACGCGCCTGAAGTGAGGCTCATGAGAAGACTGATGGTAGTGAACTGGATAATAACAGTAGGATAGTTGGTAATATTGAGCAGCTAGTTCCGAATATGGCACTCTCGCTCAATCGAAAAGCCAGCTCTCGCTGGTTACTAATATGTTAGCACATCTGCTACTTGATGTCAAGCATTTTGTGTGGCCTGCTGCGTTTAGAATGGCTCTATAAAGCCATAATATGGCTTTATAGGACCAACGGATATTAACGTTTGCAATTGCTGGCCAGGGTGTACCCGGAGGCTTCGGCGGCTTTTGCGTCGGCGAAGACGATTTTGTTGGCTTCGGAGATCTGTTTTACCCCGGGACAGTCGCGAAAGTGGTATTTCTTGCCGTTTTTGGAAGCGTAAACTGCCTCACTAGGGGTAGTAAGGGAGAAGATTGAAGATGCGGTTTGGATTGTCGGGGAGGTAAGGGATGTGAGTGCGGGATCAAATTCAACCTTGATTCCTTCCCTTTCCCCTACTACGGAAAGCCGACCCAGACCGAAGGCAAGCAGAGTCGCCAGTATGATGACGGCCGAAAGATAGTACTTCCGGTATGGCGAGACTATGCCGTTCTTGTCGAACGTAAACGTCGCAACAGGTTCGCTCGGACTCTGAGAGTCAAGACTCTCATCTCCTCGCTGCCTGTTGTCAAATTCGACTTCTTCTGTTATCATCTTGCCGTTAGTATACCTTATTCAACTTATACAACTTATTAACTTATCAACTAACAATGGCACATAAAAAGTCTGCAAGTACGACAAAGAACGGCCGAGATTCCCAATCTAAGCGGCTGGGAATCAAGGTTACTCCTGGCGCTCTCGCCAAGAAGGGCTTTGTGCTCGTGCGCCAGCGCGGCACCGACGTCCTGCCGGGCAAGAATGTGCTTATGGGCAAAGACCACACCCTCTTTGCGGCAATAGACGGCCGCGTCGCTCTCTCCTACAAGCGCAAGGTCCACTTCGACAACAGCGTGATGAAGAAGAAGGTTATGAATGTTGTGCTTTCCTGAACTCCTCGAGCGCCTGATGCTTTTCTAAGCGCTTCTTCTCCTTTTCTTCAAGCTCCATAGCTTCTTTGGCTTTGTTGGCTTCACTAGCTTTTTTAAGTTCCTCTACTTTTACTCTGCTTGCGTTATCTGCTGTGACGGCGAAGTTTCTCGGCAGGAGGAAATTAAGGGCATAGCCGTCGGCTACACTCTTCTCTTCGAACTTCCTCCCCTGCCCTTTTACATCTTTTAGAAAAATAACCTTCATTTAGGTCAATTAGAAATTAGAATAATTAAGTTAATTTTTCAATATCTCCAATGCTTTGTCGAGTTGCGGATCGCGACCGGCTTCCATATCGGCTGGGGTGCGAAGAACTTTGTAATCAGGTTCTATCCCCTTCTCCGAAATCGAAAGGCCTTTGGGGGTGAGCCATCTGGCGACAGTTACCTTGAGCGAAGTTTCTGATGTGATGCCAATGAGCTCTTGCACGCTGCCTTTGCCGAAAGTTGTTTCCCCGACGAGGATCGCCTTGCCGTGCTCGGCGAGTGCGCCCGCCAATATTTCCGATGCTGAAGCCGAACCCTTATCGATAAGAATCACGAATTTCAAATTATCGGCGAAGACGTCATAGCCTCGGCTTCTGTAAACCTTCTCGTCCTTTCTGCCGCCGAAGTCCTCACGCACGACCACCTTGCTTGCCGGCAGAAACCAGCTTGCCATATCTATGGCCGCTTCCAGATAGCCGCCGGGATTGCCGCGCAGATCGAGGATCAGTTTATCGTTGTTGGAGAGGACGAATTCCCGCAAAGCGTTCCGGAAAAGGTTGGGAGACTGTTCCGAGAAGCTGTAAAGCTCAATAACAAAGACGCCGTTTGGCAGGCTTCGAGTATTAATAATCGGGATATTGATGATGTCACGGACAAGCCTCACCTCGAATGGTTCCTTGACTCCCTCTCTGAAGACCGTCACGGTAACGGCAGTACCTCGTGGACCGCGAATAAGTTGGACGGCGTCCTCGGTAGTGAGGCCGGAGGTCTCCTTGCCGTTGATCTTGATAATCCTATCTCCGGCGAGCATACCCGCGCGGAAAGCGGGAGAATCTTTAAGCGGTGCGATCACGGTGATAGCCCCGTCTTGGGCTAGAATCTCCATGCCCACTCCTTCGAAGTTGCCGCGGATGTCGGATTCAAAGAGCTTGGCCTCGACTGGCGGGAAGAAGACTGTGTACGGGTCCTCAAGCGATGCTGCTAGGCCACTTATGGCGCCGTAGAGCTTCTCCTCGTCTTCTACTACCGCCACGGTGGTGCTTGCCGGAACATACTTCTCATTGAGGATGTTCCAGGCCTTCCAGAATGGGCTGAAATCAAGAGGCGCCTCGGCGGATTCGGCATTCTCGATACTAAGGGCAGTGCCGGAGACTCCATTCTCCCCCGAGCGATAGCCGATATTGTAGAAGACGAAGGCGATGATGAGCCATAGTGCGAGGATTGCCCCATGCCGTCTTAGAAATTCCATTTGGAGAATTGTATCATATAATACTTAAGTGGCTATAAAATTTCACAATACTCTGACAGGCAAGACCGAAGAATTCCATCCGATCGATGAGATAAAGGTCCGGATGTATCACTGCGGTCCGACGGTGTACGGTATTCAGCACATAGGCAACCTCTCAATGTTCGTCTTTACCGATATTCTCCGCCGGACTCTTGAACTTGGCGGTTGGACCGCCAAGCAGGTTATCAACATCACCGATTTCGGCCATCTTACTTCCGATGCGGACGAGGGTGAAGACAAAATGGCCAAAGGGTTAAAGAAAGAAGGTCTCGAATTTACTCTCGAGAACATGCTTGCTCTCGGAAAAAAGTATGGTGGCATTTTTCTCAACGATCTCTCAAAACTTAATATAAAAACCGAAGGCACTTTCTTCCCGTACGCGAGCGATTATGTCGTTGATCAGATTGATCTTGTCAGGAAGCTTGAAGAAAAAGGATTCGTCTATGTTGCAAGCGACGGTGTGTATTTCGATACAGGCAAATTCTCTGGATACGGGAAATTGGGCGGCCTTTCTGATTCTGAAACACAAGCAAGGGTTATATCGAATCCGGAGAAGAAAAGTCCAAGGGACTTTGTGGTATGGAAGCTTAATTCAGAGCTTGGCTGGCAGTCGCCCTGGGGACAAGGATTCCCCGGCTGGCACATCGAATGCTCGGCTATGATTCTTAAGCTCTTGGGCGAGCAGATAGATATTCACACGGGTGGTATCGAGCATATACCTGTGCATCACAACAACGAGATTGCCCAGTCAGAAGCTGCCACAGGTAAGACGCCGTTTTCGAGATTTTGGCTCCATCGAGCCCATCTCCAGATCGGCGGGCAGAAGATAGCCAAATCTGAAGGCAATGTTGTTTATCTTTCTGAAATTATTGAGAAAGGATTCAGTCCCCTAGCCTTTCGATACATGCTCTTACAATCACACTATCGCACTCCGGCAAGCTTCACCTGGGAGGCGCTTGAGGCGGCGCAGAATGCGTACCGCAAACTCAAGGAGCTTGTTTCGACCCCCTCCGCCTCCGGCACCTCCCCCTTTGCAGAGGGAGGTAAAATTAAATTAAATTCTCCCCCTGCCAAGGGGGAGTTAGAGGGGGTTTATATCCAAGAATTCAAATCCGTTCTCGAGAACGATCTCAATACGCCGGCGGCTTTGGCAGTAGTGTGGAATCTGATCAAAGATGAAGCCATCTCTCCCGCCGACAAGTACGCGACGCTTCTTGAATTCGACAAAGTGCTTGGGCTCGATCTCGCTCACAACGAGTTCCTCGATGTTTCTAGAGAAATAGTGGAGTTGGGAGAAAAAAGGCAGAAAGCAAAAGAGGATAAAAATTTCGAAGAAGCTGATAAGATAAGACAAGAGATTGAGGATAAGGGCTTTGAAATCAGGGATATTGACAATACCTTTTTAATATTGAAGAAGTAATTATTCCACAGCTTATCCCGCATTTTCTCACCAGTTAAATTCGCCTGCCTGCCGGCAGGCAGGCTATAATTCGTGTTATGCAGATTTCTAGCACCACTACCCTAAACAGCGCTGGGTTGCGCATTCCGCCGCACTCGGCTGAAGCGGAAATGGCGCTTCTGGGATCAATCATGCTACGTCCAGACGCTGTTTATGAGATTCTCGACATCGTGGTGCCGCAGTCCTTCTACTTCGAAAAGCACAGAATAATATTCGAGGGTATGCTCGAGCTCTTCGGCAAGCATCATCCGATTGATATTCTCTCGCTCTCCTCCCGGCTCAAGGAGAAGGATCAACTCGAGCGCTTGGGTGGCGCGGCCTATCTTACGGAACTTGCCAACACCGTCCCCTCATCCGCCAACGTCAAGCATTACGCCGAGATCGTGATGAAGAAGCACATGATGAGACAATTGATCGAGGCCTCGGAGCATCTCTCGCACCTGGGCTTCAACGAAGCGGGCGAGCTTGAAGAAATTCTCGACCAGGCGGAGAAAAAAATTTTCGACATTACCCAGCACTTCGCCGGTTCGGCCAAGTTCCGCGAACTTACTCCCCTCTTGACCGATGCCTTCGAGCGCTTCGAGAAGCTCTCCTCCGCCGAGCACGAACTTCGCGGCGTACCGACCGGCTTCAAGTCCCTTGATGACATTTTGGGCGGTTTCCAGAAGTCCGACCTCATCATCTTGGCGGCTAGGCCTTCGGTCGGCAAAACAGCTCTCGCTCTAGATATCGCCCGCCGCACCGCCTCCGAGCATCAGGTGCCGGTTGGGATCTTCTCTCTCGAGATGAGTGCCGATCAGCTGGTGGATAGGATCGTGGCCGCTCAATCCAAGACCGACGCCTCACTCATCAGAAAGGGTGTGCGCGTCCAAAGTGGCACCTGGCGCGAAGACGTGTTCAAAAATATCCGCGACGCTCTTGACGATCTCTCGAGAACGCCGATTTATATAGACGACCAGCCGGGCAACACCATCATGAAGATGCGAAGCGCCGCCAGGAAATTGAAAATTGAGAAAGGACTCAAACTTCTCATCGTGGACTATCTCCAGCTCATGGCGCCATCGACCGCTCGCACCAATGACTCGATGGTCCAGCAGGTTACCGAAATCTCGCGGTCGTTGAAGCACCTGGCGCGTGAGCTCGACATCCCCGTCATCGCCCTCTCCCAGCTCTCGCGCGCTATCGAGACGCGCGGCGGCAAACCCAAACTCTCTGACCTGCGCGATTCCGGCTCCTTGGAGCAGGATGCCGATTGCGTCATTTTTATCCACTCAAACGAGGAGGACTTGCGCGACGAGAACGGCAGGATGAAGGAGGTTCAGCGCCGGGAGCTCATCATCGCCAAACACAGGAACGGCCCCTTGGGCACGGCGGTGCTCGATTTCCACAGCCGTTTCAACACCTTCGTCGAGATCGACTTTAGCAATTACGGCAAAGCGGAGGAAGAGTTCAAGAATTTCTAACACGAATCTTACGAATTTGATCGAATGACACGAATATGAATTCCATAGATAAATTGACGGAAATTTTCCGCAGTTTTCCGGGTATAGGGCCACGCCAAGCAAAACGCTTTGTTTATTATTTATTGTCCAGAAACGGTAGCTATTCGCAGGAACTGGTACAGGCGATTCAAAATTTGAAAAAGGAAATAACTCAATGTTCCGAATGCCAGAGGCACTATGCGAAGAATGGTTATACCTCAAAGACCTGCAACATCTGCTCCGACGAGACGCGTGACGGCTCGATGCTTATGATTGTTCCCCGCGACATCGATCTTGAGGCGGTTGAGAGGAGCGGCAGTTATCGCGGACATTACTTCGTGCTCGGCGGCGTGGTGCCGATTTTGGAGAAAGAACCGGAGAAGAGAATCAGGATTAAAGATTTAGGATTTAGGATTCAGGAATCACTCAAACACGGACTCAAAGAAATAATTTTGGCGATGAATGCCAATCAGGATGGAGAAAATACCGCTGAATATTTGAAGGAGCGACTAACGACTAACAACCCACAACTTACAATGACAGTACTTGGTAGAGGTTTGTCCACAGGAGCTGAACTCGAATACGCCGATCCGGAGACCCTCAAAAACGCCTTTTTACACAGGACGAAATAGAGTTAAAACGGAAACCGCCCGGGTGAGGCTCTAGACTTTCTGGGTCATGAGCCTCTTGGCTTCTTGGACGACCCATCGCCTATCTTTCGGGACCAACTCGAATTCAAGCAATGAATCGTAGAGCATGTTATCGACAATCTGATCCCGCTTGGCCCGAGCGACGAGCATCTTCTCCCCTGTGATTTTGATGCTAATCACAGACATCTCATACAGCCTGTCTTGGGGAATGACAAGCCTTACGGAGAGCCGGTGGACGGCCTCCTCGATCTCCTTTGTCGAGTGGTAGCCGGCCTTGATCAACAGGATCGCCCCCACAGACAGTATCAGGCCAGCCATAAACAGAAACGTCTCTACAATCGATGGTTTGTGCGGTCCGTGAGAGCTCAATTCTCCCACCACCACCAACCAAGCATAAGAGAACAGTCCTGCCGAACCCAGAGACAATAGGCTGTACCCGAAGCCAAGGTACCGCCTACGCTCTCTCACAGCTCCGGATGCGCCAGGATAGCGTCGGAAAATCGACGATTGATATACCTTCACAGAGTCCTCCAATCTGAAGTCTGGAGATACTATACTGAATTATTCAGACTTGTAAATATCGTTTTTTTAGTGCATAAAATATAAAAATTTGAATCCTTGACATACACACACACTTCTGGTAGGGTCTGGGCCAGACAAAGTGGATTTAACCGCTTGTGTCCTTTGAAAGGAGACTGCATGTGAATGTATTCCGTGGCTACATGGCAGAATGCCTGAAGCATATGGGCGGTCGCTTCCTCGAAGTGTATCCGAAAGGAAACAAACGGGCAGCGGAAGCCAAACGGCCGATGGCTAAATTCTGCGGTGTCAGCGTTGATACTGTCACAGGGTGGCTCTACCGAAATGATCATCTCCCAAGGGGCGAGCAGTACATCAGACTGATGTGCTTCCTCGAGCTCAATGGGTACAAGGTCATTGAGGCGGAGCGGCTCCAGCAGAAACTCCACAACTTCATCAGACTTATCGGCTTCGGGCTGATATCAGTCACAGAAGCGGTGGAGATACTCGGCTACAACGACCCATCAGTGCTTTTCGCTCTGCTTCGCGGCGATCGAGGAGCAAGTGATGAGGTCGGGCAGAAGTTGTGGGACATGTGGAGAGCAAGAAAGGACCAGCTTGATGAAGCAGTCGAGAAAGCGTCGGAAGAGTTCCGGCTAAATTTCTCGAAAGCAATAGTCAGTCCGCGTCCGACGCCGACAACAGAAGAATCGATACCCTCAGGCGGGAACAACTGCCCCAAGGATGGGGTGGTTGATATCATGCAGGGATTGTTGAGACTTCTCGACAGTGGTGCTCTCTCTAATCTCACCGATGCTGATTGGGTGACATTGAGAAACTCAAGCGGCATGATTCTTCGACTCTCATCCCACCTCTCTACGATCAGCGCTAAGCTGGTCAGTCCAAGCTAGGAGAAGCATATGGACGAAATACAACACTGGACAGTGGAGAAGGTTGTACGCAATGGCCGGCATGGGCCATACGCGGTGGTTCAAGACCGGGAACTCGGTTCCATCACCTTTTCTCTGGTGTCGGAAATCTGGCAAGAAAAAAGATTTCCGGAGCCGGGTTCTGAAGTTGTTCTCGAGGACTTCCAGAAGAAGCGCGCCGGGTGGCGCGCAATGTCTGCTCGGTTCTTCAGACCGGGAGACATCGTCAACAACAAGCAACGGAGCACATAGCAATGAGTATCCAGATAAGCGACCGTTCGGTGACCAGGAACATCAAGGACCTCCAGCAAGACTTCTACGTCAGGAAGGAACTCAACACCGACTGGGCAATCCAGCTGGCTGAGTTCGTCGAGTCCGGGGTGGAAATGGAGCCGATCTTCATCACCCGAGACGGGAAGGTGATCGACGGGCGTCACCGCATGGAGGCGCACGAGCTCGCCAAGAAGCAGGAGATCAAGTGCAAGATCGTCGAGGCTGACAGCGATGTCGAGCTCGTCGTCTTCGCACTCAAGTGCAACCTCGGAGGTTCCTTGCCGCCCTCCAAGGGCGACATCGAGCACACCATTCAGGAACTCCTCAACCGCGGTGTGCCGAAGAAGCAACTCGCGGAAACCCTCTCGATGCTGCCGGGCCGGCTGGTTCGGAAGTATCTCAACGACGTCGAGAGCCGCATGCAGCGAGCCAAACTCGCGAAGGCGGCATTCGCCATCTCGAATGGCGGACTGACGGTGCCGAAGGCGGCCATTCAGTACGACGTGCCTGAGGACGATCTCAAGGCACTCCTGACCACGCGGATCAAAGGCAAGACGAAGCGCGGGATCGAGGAGATCCAACGCCAGCTCTCGTTGTCGTACAAGTCACTCGGGCAGAGGAACTCCGCGACCGTTCGTCGGCTCCTGGATGCATACCAGGACGGTGACGTTTCGCACAAGCAGGCGATGAAGATCTTCGTCCACCTGGATCACCTGGTCAAGGTGTCGAGTCGTAAGGCCACCGAGTGGCGGAAGCGATTCGAGGTTATGGAAGCACCGAAGAAGATCGCGTAGTTCTTTTGCAAGCGCCCGGGGGCGCGATACAAAGAGACCCAGCGGGAACTGCTAAAGTGCCTTAGGCCACCGCCTAGAGTCCATGTTGAATGGATTCGGATGGTGGCCTTTTCGTTTTTGCACAGGACAAAGTCACTACTTTATTGAATCAATAGTTACCTCAAAGTATGGCTGGCGGTGGCCGTATTTCTTGAAATAGCGGGACTTCTGCTTGTATTTGATGACATCAACGGTTTTGTAGCGGGCAATTTTATTTAAAATGGCGGAGACATAGGAACCTTTGATAAACGGAGTGCCGAGGGTAGCCTCGGAGGCACCATCATCGATCAAAAGCACATTGTCAAATGTGAGAGTGTCGCCCTCTTTATGATCGCCAAGAAGTTTCTCAATCTTCACTCTATCCCCTTCTTTCGCTCTGTATTGCTTGCCGCCGGTGGCAAATACTGCGTATTTCATAGATTGGGAATTTTACTCCTCAAGAGCCGGCTTGTCAATTGAAATCACTTCTATGCCCGCGGCCTTGCCTGTGATGCGAAGAATATCCTTGTCGATTTTTTTGAACTCTTTGCCCGCCGAATTGTAGTGGTTTACCGTAATCGAGAGCGCGTTGCCGAGTTTGCCATAATACTCTTCGTATACCGAGAGGTGTTTCTGCAGGTCACCCACGTTCTTGATAATCGTCTTGACCGACTCTTCTATCTGCATGCCCTTCAACCCTTGGAGCACCGTTTGGAGGTAGGCGAGGAAGGATGTTGGCGAGACTATGAGCACGTGGTACTTGCTTGCGGCCCGCTGGATCAAAGATTCAGAGTCTTCCTTGAGTGCGCCGATTTTATTGACGATGAGGTCGTAGTAAATGGCTTCGTGCGGTATGAACATGAAAGCGAAGTCCATTGTCCCCTGCCCCGGTTGAATATATTTCGAGGTTTCGACTATGCGATTTTTGAGATCAGCGACGAAGAGTTTCTCCAATCTGTCTTTCTCCGTCGGATCTTTCTCTTCGATGATGCGGTTATAATTATCGAGCGAGAACTTGGAATCAATCGGAATAATTTTGTCCTTCACGAAGACTGCCGCATCGACGATGGTCCCGTCAGGGAAGGGGTACTGCATCTGGTAGCTTCCGGGCGGCAGAACATTTTTAAGCAAGGTTTCGAGATAATACTCGCCGAGCACTCCGCGTTGTTTTGGATTCTTCAGGATGTCTTGAAGTGACTGGAGCTGGTCGGCGAAGGAGACCATTTGCCGGCCGGTTTCATCCACCTTCGTCACTTTCTCGATGATTTCCTTAATATTGTTGTTGACGGAACGATTCAGAGCTTCCATCTGATTTTGGATAAGAAGCAGGCCCTCGCTCCTCTCCTCTTTCTTCTCCTCCTTCGGGCGCAAGAGGAAGAAAATCAGGCTCATGTTGAGCGCGATGACAATAATCAGCAATAGGATGATCCAATTCATGTTAATATTGTAGCATGTCGCTACAAACTGATATCAAAGTGCAGATGGTTGAAGCTATGAAAGCTAGGGAAGCTACGAAGCTATCTGTCCTTCGAGGTTTGATGGCCTCTTTTACCAATGAGCTGGTGGCCAAGGGCAGGAAGCCGGATGAAGAACTTACAGATGATGAAGCTCTCGCGGTAATCTCGCGCGGTGTGAAGCAGAGGAAGGACTCCATCGAACAATTTGAGAAAGGTTCTCGGCCTGATCTGGCAGAAGCCGAGAAAAATGAACTCTCGATTCTTGAAACTTATCTCCCAGTCCAGATGACGGAGGAGGAAGTTCTTGAGTTTGTAAGGGCGAAGTTGGAAGGAGTTTCCGCGGATCCAAAATCTAAAGGCCAACTTATGGGCATGATCATGAAAGAGCTCAAGGGCAAGGCTGATGGCACTCTGGTCAAAGCTATACTCGACAAACTTTGTCAATACTAATCCCCAACTTTTTATAAACAGTTTGTATTAAAATATGTAAACCTATTATTAGTTAGCAGATCTCAAATGAAGACTAAATCCGTCACGCCAGAGAGAGCATTGAAATTTATTATCAAACGAGATGGCAGCAAGGTCGACTTCAACATGACAAAGATCGTGCACGCGGTCACCAAGGCCTTGAACGAAACGAAAGAATATCGCCCCGGCGTGGCGGAGAAGGTGGCGGATTCCGTCGTGAGGAAGCTCCTCTTGAGGCAATCCTACGACAAGAAATTCATGCCAACAGTCGAAGGCGTTCAGGATCTCGTCGAAATGGAGCTCATGCTCCAGAAGCTTACCGCCACGGCCAAAGCCTACATCCTCTACCGGGCCGAGCGCACCAAGATGCGCGAAGAAACGCGCCGCGTGCCTCAAGAGATCAAGGACAAGATTGTCGAGAGCAGCAAATACTTCGTCTCGCCGTATCAGGAATTTATCTTCTATCAGTTCTACTCACGCTGGAGTCCGGAGATCGGGCGGCGAGAGACTTGGGTCGAGGCGATCGACCGCTTCATGGATTTTATGAAAGAGAATCTCGGCGACAAACTTACCTCAAGCGAATACGCCGAAGTGCGGGAAGGAATTTTGAATCAAGAAGTCTGCCCCTCAATGCGCCTTCTCTGGTCTGCAGGCTCCGCCGCGAGGAAGACCAATGTCTGCGCCTACAACTGCGCCTACATTGCGCCCACTTCTTGGCGTGATCTCTCGGAGATTATGTATGTCTCTATGTGCGGAGCTGGTTGTGGCTTCTCCGTCGAGCCCGAGAACGTCGGCAAGTTCCCCCAGATTCATAAACAGACCGGCAAGTTTGCACCGAAGATTGTGGTCGAAGACAGCAAAGAGGGCTGGTGCAATGCCTATGTGGCCGCCTGCAAGGCATGGGAGAAAGGCTTCGACGTCGAGATAGATTATTCAAAGATCCGCCCGGCTGGAGCCAAGCTTCTAACTATGGGTGGCCGCGCTTCCGGCCCTGCTCCCCTTCAGGAGCTTATGCAATTTACCAAGCGCAAGATGCTTGCCAAACAGGGTAAGCGCCTCTCGACTCTCGACCTCCATGACATCATCTGCCAGATCGGCCTCATCGTAGTGGCCGGCGGCGTGCGCCGCTCGGCTTTAATCTCGCTTTCCGCTCTCGACGATATGGAAGTCCGCGACGCGAAGTCTGGCGCCTTCTGGCAGACGGAGGGCCAGCGCTCGATGGCCAATAACTCGGCAGTTTATGAAGTTAAACCTACTGCTGAAGAGTTTCTTCAAGAATGGACGGCGCTTGTCACTTCGCGCGCGGGCGAGAGGGGCATATTCAACCGCGGCGGACTCCAGTTCCAGGTGCCGAAGAGGCGTTGGGACGTTTTGAAGAAGGCTAAGCTCCCGGGAGTGAATCCTTGCGGGGAAATTTATCTCCAGTCGAAACAATTTTGTAATCTTACTTCGATCGTGGTCAGGCCCAAGGACGACATGGAGAGCATGAAGAGGAAAATGCGCTTAGCCACCCTTCTTGGCACCTATCAGGCCGCTCTCACCGATTTTGGCTATCTCTCCAAGGGTTGGAAGAATAATTGCGAGAAGGAGCAGCTCCTCGGCGTCTCGATTACCGGCTATTACGACAACAAGATTGTGCGCGACGACAAGAACCTCGAGACTCTCCGCGAAGAAGCGGTCAAGGCCAACAAGAAGTACGCCAAGCGTTTCGGCAAGAACGAGTCCACCGCCATCACTTGCGTCAAGCCCCACGGCAACTCCGGCCAACTCTTAGGCGTCGGAAGCGGCATGCATACCTGGTACGCGCCTTATTACATTCGCCGTGTTCGCATTTCTGCCAATGATCCTCTGATGAAGCTTGCCAAGAGCCAGGGCGTGCCGATTTTCCCCGAAGTGGGCTACTCTACCGCCAACGCCACGACCATGGTCATGGAGTTCCCAGTCAAAGCGCCGGAGGGAGCGCTGGTAAACAAAGACGTGACCGCGCTTGAGATGCTTGAGGAGTGGAAGAGACTTAAAGTACATTTCACCGAGCACAATCCTTCCGTCACCATCTACGTGGGCGATGATGAATGGGTTTCGGTGGCGAATTTCGTTTATAAAAATTGGGATATTGTCGGCGGACTCGCCTTCCTGCCACGCGACAACCACGTCTACCGTCTCGCTCCGTACGAAGAGATAACAAAAGAAGAATACGAGAGGCGCGTCAAAGAGTTGGGACACCTCGACTTCTCGAAGCTCATAATCTACGAACAAGAAGACATGACACAAGGTGCCAAGGAACTTGCCTGCGCCGGCGGTGTCTGCGAAATCGACGTGGTGCCTGCAGAGGCAGCGGCTTAAAATATTTTGAAATAAGCCCGGACCTTGTGGGTCCGGGCTTGAAGTTTCCGATGGTAGGAGTGTTACCTCCGCCGCCTGCTTGAGGGTGCGCCCTCGTTCCATGAACTGCGATACTTTACTCGCGCGCTCGGCATCGGCTCATGGTATGAGCTGTTCGACAGAACGGGAGTCGGTGGGGTTTTTGGAGCTTCCGCAAAGTTTGGGCTCCAGTTCTCGATCTCGAGCTCAATCTTTGCGAGGACGCGTTGAAGTGCCTCGATCTCCTTAATATCTTTCTGCTCCTTCTCTTCTTTCTCTATTGAAAGAGCCCTCCTAACTGCGTCGCGTTCCTGCTCCAGACGTTGTTTTTTCAACAGATCATCGATTGAAGCCATACGTCCTCCATAGTGCCGTGAAAATTCTTTTGAAATTATAGTCACACTATGAATCAATGTCAATGCCGAAGAACCCTTCGGATTTGAGAACTCTCTTTTTCAACTCCTCTCCCCTATTGTAGCCGCCGTAACCTAGCAAGAACCGTTCTTGCTAAGAGAAAATTCATTGCAGTGGCACTTGGCGGTCCAACCGCCAAGCAACGAATTCACGTACCTCGAGCACCATTGCGGCTGTGGGTATTGCCATGGACCAGAGTACCCCTTCCTTCCGAAAGGGATGGACGAAGAGTGGTTCAGGAGAAGCTGCAGCGAAGGCCGCCGCCTTCAGGAAATCAGGAAATTCGTCGACAGAAACGGTATGTGAAAAGGATCGCGAGCGCGTCCCGTATAAGGGCTGTGCTCGCGGTCCTTATTCGTTCCCTTTCTTACTTGGAAACTTAGTTTCTAAGTACCCTTTACCCTTTATTTATATATGCCGTGATCACCGACTTGAAGCAACGCGGCCCGCTTATTTCCTCTGTCCAGATATTCGAATATTATTCTATATTTGTAATTGACGTAGAAAGCAAACTTCCCATCCTCTCTTCCATGCAGCTTGTGTACCCGGAGTTTCTTGTGATTGCTTCTGTGCCTGAATAGGCTGATTGCCTGCTTGACCTGCGACTGCAAACCCGGCTCCAGTTTACTGTAGAGTCTTACAAATTCGGAAGCATATCCGACTTCAATCATCCTAACTTTCTTGAGAGCTTATCCAGATCCCCGTAGTAGATTCTTCCGGCACGAACATCATCCTCTGCGCGCCTTAAAGATTCCCGCCAGTCTTCCTCGCGCAGTACCTCCAAGGCCTGCCTTACGGCATGAGCTTTATTGGCTGAGAGCCCGCTCTCTACGCGCCTCTCGATAAACTGCTCCTGATCCTTGGTGATTGGTACTGATATGGTAACGTTCTTAGTCATATGATTAATTAATAATTTATATGACGTTATCATATCATATTTATTACTAATGCAAGTTATAAACAAAAAGGCCTTCCCGGAGGAAGTGCCTGTGCAAACGGGTGGACGAACCAATGAAGCCGTCCGGAACATCCGGAACAATAGTGTGTGGCCTAGCAAATGCATGAAGTCTTTACTGTAGCAGACTTCATACCGAAAGAGCTGGAGCGGAGAGGGTTGGCTGGACTTTTGTGGACGGGTGGGAGTGGAGTCCCAAGCCGTGCTCAAAACCAACCCTACCCCGCATCCGTATTATAAGACGTGCGATTCTTGAATTCAAGACGGATTCATGTCTTGAAAATCAAGTAATTTATCTGTAAAGTGTTCTTGTTACGGCCTCATCGTCTAGCGGCTAGGACACGAGCTTCTCAAGCTCGGAACCGGGGTCCGATTCCCCGTGAGGTCATGAAATTTTATCTAAACTCCACTACGAAGCGGTACATGCCCATGGAGCAGAGGCCGTTTATGGTGCCCCTTTCCGGCACGCCGAGGTCTATGTCGGTTGAGCCCGACTGCGGTAGGAACATGCCGATATTTCTCGAAGGGATGCGGAGAGAGAGCGAGCAGTCGTAAGTACCGCTAGTTTGCATGCGAAGAATAGTGGGGATGTCGGCATCCGCTATGGAGAGTTTGGGCCTATAGCCGCCCTTGGCCGAGATTTTGACAATCTGGATGCCGTCGACGATGCTCACGTTATTGGCTGGTACGTCGTCTTGGGTGGGTGCGCTTCGCCAAAGGAAGATTATGCCTGCCGCCACGATTCCTATAACAATGATTACAACTGCCTTATTCATCCCATTAGAAGTTTTACGCGATTAATTTTAACATTTGACTTATATTCTGTTGAACTTCTAACGGGATTCATTATATAAGCCCTATGATCGCCAAACTGTTGTAAATATTATAAACCGCAAACATTATTACCACCAAGCCGGCCGTTTTGAAGAAGACTCCGCGCCCGGCCGTGTTTTTTATACCAAACGAGCCGAAGGAGAGGAGCGCCAATACCGGCAAGGTGCCCAGAGCAAATGAGAGCATCGTAAGTCCTCCAGCGAAGAAGCTCCCGGTCGAGAGGGTATAAATCTGCATAGCTTGGGTGAAGCCGCACGGCAGGAAGAATGTGGCAGAGCCTATGAGAAACGGCGCGTGCGAATTCAGAATCCTGGGACTAAAAATCTTCGGCATCGAGGGCACAAGCTTCTTACTCCAATCAAAGATATTTAAGAGATTTAATCCCATTATAAGCATCACGATTCCAATCAGTACGCCAAGGATAAATGTCAGAGTGGAGTTTAGCGAGAAGGCAGATCCTATGAGTCCAATTACTCCGCCCAAGACGAAGAAGGCCGCGATCCTGCCCAGGTGGAACATGGCTTGCGGCCTCACTTCGTGGCCCTCTCTTGCGTAGGAGGCGGACATGGAGAGGAGCAATCCTCCCACCACGGCCATACAGGTCGAGAGCGAAGCCACAATGCCGACGAGGAAGGCCGTGCTGTAATCTAGCGAACTTGCGTTGACGAGGTTTACTATGCCAAGTTTCTGGAGGAGGAAGAAGACTGCCAAAATTGCCAAAGCCAGAGGCAGCGAGATTTTAAATTCTGACCATTTGTTTTTCGCGATAGGCTTCTCCGAGGCGAGACTATAGCCGTGTGGTAGAAGAAGTTCACTTAATTCGGTCATTAAACACTCGCGCCCCTTTTCTCCGAATTGGCCGGTTACTTCTACCGTGCAAGTATTCAATGCGGCCTTAACGCTTTGGACATCCGGATGGCAGGCAAGCTTATTTTCCGTAAGCATGACGCAGGACTTGCAGTGCATGCCGACGACGTGGAATTGATGCGTTTTGATATTGGTCATATTTTTTTCGTTTTTAATCTCAAAGAATTGCCGACTACCGAGACGCTTGAGAAGGCCATGGCGAGTCCTGCGAAAGCGGGATTAAGCATCCAGCCGAATAGCGGGTAGAAGACGCCGGCCGCAAGCGGAATGCCCACAATATTGTAGAAGAAAGCCCAAAAGAGATTCTGCTTGATACCTCGCATAGTAATCTTCGAGAGACGCACAGCCTTTACGAGCTTAGAGATGTCGCCGTGAAGAAGGGTAATGCCCGCGCTCTCTATGGCTACATCCGTCCCTGTGGCCATGGCAATGCCCACATCCGCCTGGGCCAGAGCCGGAGCGTCGTTTATACCATCTCCCACCATGGCCACCTTGAGTCCTCTCGCCTGAAGCTCTCTCACCTTCTCGTATTTATCGTGAGGCATGACGCGGGCAAAATATTCATCGATGCTCAGATTTTTTGAAACCTTTTCCGCCACTTCTTTTGAGTCTCCCGTGATCATTACCACTTTTATGCCCATTCTTTTGAGTTCCTCGATGGCACTCTTCGATGCCGGTCTAATTTCGTCTGATACTTTAATCTTGCCAATCTCTATACCACCCCTTTCAACCACAATATACTCTCCGCCCCTATGGCCGACAAAAATTTTCTTCCCGTCTAAAAGCGCTTCACCCCCGACTCCCGGTATGCGCTTATATTCGGAAACTTTATTGATCGGAAGGCCGCGTTGTTTCGCTCCACTTACTGTGGCGATGGCTACTGGATGTTCGGAATTAATATCCACCGACGCGGCTAGAGATAAGGTCTCGTCGGAAGTGACGAAAGTTACGGCAGGTTTGCCTATTGTCAGGGTGCCCGTCTTGTCCACCACTACTGTATCGACTTTATAAAGTTTCTCGAGAGTGGCGGCATCTTTGACGAGAATGCCTGCGCTCGCACCCTTACCCACTCCCACGATAATGGCCGTAGGCGTGGCGAGTCCCAAGGCGCACGGACAGGCGATGACGAGTACGGCGACAAAGGAGATGAGTCCAAGAGACGGAGAGCCGGCAATAAGCCATAACACGAAGGCAAGTACCGCGATACCCAATACTATGGGCACGAACACCGAAGAGATTTTGTCCGCGAGCGCTTGTATCGGCGCCTTAGATCCCTGCGCTTCCTCGACCATGCGCACAATGCTTGCAAGCATTGTCTCCGACCCAACCCGAGTTGCTTTAAAGACGAATGAGCCGCTCGTATTGAGTGTGCCGGCCACTACCGTCGCCCCAAGAGACTTGCTCACGGGCATGGGCTCGCCGGTAATCATCGATTCGTCAACGTAAGAGGCGCCTTCCATTATTTCTCCGTCCACGGGAATCTTCGCTCCCGGTTTGACTACTATGAGATCACCGTGCAAAACTTCGGCGACGGAGATCTCCATTTCCCCATCAGCGCGCCGGACCAAAGCAGTCTTGGCCTGGAGGTTTAGAAGTTTTTCTATGGCATCGCCGGTCTTCTGTTTGGAGCGCGCTTCGAGATAATTGCCGAGAGTGATGAAGGCAATGACGATGATGGTAACATCGAAGTAAACGCCGAGAGAGCTCTCAAGCATCATAACAGCCAAGCTGTAGAAGAAGGCGACCGAAGTGCCTATGCCTATGAGCGTGTCCATATTGGCCCTGCCATAGCGGGCGAAGCGGTACACCCCCATGAGATAGGGCTTGCCCACTACGAAGAGCATGTAGGCGGCGAGTACGGCCGGTATCGCCATGGGTACGGATATTTCGAAGATGAATTCCAAAGCCATGATGACGATGGCTATCGCGGCAAGCGGGAGAGAAACAAGGGTTCTCGATCTTAATATGTTCAAATTTCCCTCATCGTGATGATCTGCGTGAGAGAGACTGCCTAGAGAGTATCCAAGGGGCTCAATGTGTTTCGAAAGCTTATGCGCGTCGGTTACGGCCGGATCGAATTCGATCTTCGCCTTCTCGGTGCCGAAATTTACGGAGACGGTATTTACTCCCACCGCCTTGCCGAGCTCCTTCTCGATGATGGATGCGCACGAGGCGCAATGCATGCCCTTGATGCGATAAGTAGTCATCTATTTTCTCTTTAGTTTATAAACCCTCATCATTTCGCCGGTCGCTTTTTTCCTGTCACCATTTCTTATTTGATCCATGACGCAGTGGCCGAGGTGATGTTCAAGGAGAATGTCTTCGACGTTTGAAAGTGCCTGCTTCACGGCAGAACTTTGCGTAATAACATCGATGCAATACGTATCCTTCTCGATCATGTCCCGCAAACCCCGCACTTGCCCCTCGATGATCTTGAGCCGCCTTGAAAGCGTTTTTTTGTTGTTCATATCTCCAGTATACCCCCCAGGGGGTATATGTCAAATCCCTGCTGTGCCGGGCGGATGTTCGCGGTCGGGCGGAATCTCGTAATAGTTGATGAGGAACTTGGCGGTGTTGAAGAAGGCGTCGGTCAGAGTTTCCGATGCGAACTGCACCTCTTTGGGGTAATAAGTGAAAAGGAAGACCAAGAATTCCGGATCATAGCTCGGGAAGTAGCCGAAGAAGGAGTGTAGGAATCGGTCCTGGTAATATCCCCCGCCAGCAGGATTCGCAATCTGGGCTGTGCCGGTTTTAGCGGCGATCGAGTAATTCTCGAGCCGCATCTGGCCGAAGCGCAGAGCAGTATCAACCACTTCAGTAAGCATTCTTGAGATCTCGGCCGAGGTCTCGGCGCTTATCACCCTTCCCCTTTTCTCTTCAGCCGGGTAAGAGATGTTTTTGCTTGGTCCGAGTTTATACCTTATTTCTTTCACCAAATGGGGAGTGATGAGTGTGCCGCCGTTGGCTAAAGCCGACATGGCTCGCACGGTCGCGATAGGGGTAAGCGCGATGCCCTGGCCGAAGGAGGCCTGGGCCGCCTCGAGTTCCCTGTTTTCTTTAAGATTTGATACCAAAGATTTACCTTCGTTGGGCAAATCTATACCTGTAAGCTCTTCGAGTCCGAAGCGGAGCATGTATTCGTTAAATCTTCGAGTACCCATTTTTAGGGCGGCGAAGGCGACTCCTGTGTTAAGCGACTGGTTCAGCACTTCCTGCATGGACACGCGCGTGCCGTGCGAGATGCCGTCGTAGTTGCAAAAGGTCTTGGTATTTAAAGTCATACAGCCGGGATCGTTGTAAACGGTCCTGGCTGTTACCGCTCCCGCGTCGAGTGCTGCCGCCATGCTCATGGCTTTGATAATTGAGCCCATTTCATAGCGATTCTCTATTAGAGAGTTGCTAAAAATTTTTGCGTCCCTTTCATTCTGTGGAGCATTGGGATCGAACGAGGGTGTGAGGGCCATGGCGACGATCTCGCCGGTTTTGGGGTCTATGACAATGCCGCCGGTAAAGTCGGAGGCATAACGCGCATTGACTTTGCCAACTTCGCTCTCGAGAAATGCTTCGACCGAGGGTTCGATAGTCGTCACGATGTCACCGTCGAGTGATGCTTCGTCGCTTACTACGTCTTTAACATTGGAGAAAATTTCGGCGAAAAAATTTACGAAAACATCATCTCCTTCGCGGCCCAAAACTTTTTCGTAATATCTCTCAAGCCCATAGCGGCCGGCAATCTCACTGCCCGTCGCTCCGTAGCCTACGAGCCCTACCGCATGCGCGGCCATGGAATTCCCCGGATAAACGCGCCAGCGCTCGCGAGTAATGCCGACTCCGGGCAATTTGAGCTCTTTAATTTCTCCCGCGTCTTCGGCGGAGAGGCGCTTGGCGAGCTCTTCGTATGGATCGCTAATCTTCGCCGCTTTGACAAGATACGCTTCCTTCTCAAGCGGTACTATGGCATTCAATTTCTGGTAAGTGTCTTCAACTGACTGGTATTCGGCGAGGATTTGAGGATTGATGTGGAGGACGAAGCCTAATTTGACGGTGGCCGCGGGCACCAAGGCGCCATCGCGGGTAGAGAAGAAAATCGAGCCTCGGTCAAAATAATTTACGCCCGCGACGTATTGGTGTTCTGCCTTAATTTTAAATTCTTCGCCGGAGATGATTTGGACGGTATAAAGCTTGGCAATAAGAAAAAGCGCAAAAAGCAGTATTAAAAGTGAAAGAATCCGCAACCGGTTTGTAAATCCGCCCATAGAAAACTATTTTACCTTCTTTACCGGTTTAAAGTAAGGGACGTGTCGGTGGTTCTAGTGACGAAGACGGGATTCTCGGCTTCTTTGAAGCCCAGTTCATGAGCTTTCTCGTAGGTTACGGCATTCTTCAAGGCAACGTAAGAAAATTCGAGGGCGCCGATCCTCGAGCCGGCATCGGAGAGGTGGGCCTGCATGTTCTCTCGCAAAGCGGTGTTTCTGGCTGTGGCGGAAATGGCGTAGAAATATATGAAAATGGACAAGACCGCGATTCCCGCCAGAAACCAGAAATATTTCTGGCGGTCTTCGTAGCTTATGGAAATATTTCTCGCGCGTTCGAATGGCAGAGCAAGCTGTTCCTCGCTAATTCTAAATTTTTTCATAATTTTTGGATAACTCTTAATTTCGCACTTCTGGCTCTGGGATTAGAAACCAATTCTTCTTGGTCAGAAATAATAGGTTTCTTATTTACAAGTTTTCCTTCTCCAGCTTTCGCTTTGTCGCGGAAGAAGTTCTTGACGATCCTGTCCTCGAGCGAGTGGAAGGAAATGACCGCGAACCGTCCTTCCGGTTTGAGTAACTTGAATCCTTTCTCAAGGCCTTCTTCGAGAGCGGAGAGCTCCTCGTTTACCGCGATGCGCAAGGCCTGGAAGGTTTTCGTCGCGGGGTGGATTCTGTCGCGGAAAGTTCTCGGCCGGACGGAGAGCACTAGATCGACGAGCTCCGTTGTGGTTTCAAAGGGTTTTACTTCCCTTCTTTCCACAATTGCCTTCGCGATTTTCTTCGAAAATCGCTCTTCGCCGAATCCCCGGAGGACAAGCTCAATGGCATGCTCGTCCCAGGAGTTGAGGATATCGGTTGCAGTAGGTCCTGTCTGGCCCATTCTCATATCGAGAGGCTCGTCTTTCTGAAAGCTGAATCCTCTGCCGGAATTCTCGAGTTGATCGCTCGAGATTCCAAGGTCGAGAAGAATCGCGTCGGGTCTCGTCTCACCCAGAAGTTCCTCGATGTCGCGGAAGTTTCCTGTGGTGTCTGCTCCGGTCGCAGGGTCCTGATCGATGGTGATAACCTGTACCTTATCGCCATATCGCCTTTTCACCTCCGCCGAATGACCTCCGCCTCCGTATGTTCCGTCGACAAATATTTTGTCTTCGGAAAGATTCAATCCCTCAAGAACTTCTTGTAAAAGAACGGGCTTATGTCTAGGCGTACTCATTTTCGAGCTTCTTCCTGTAGGCGGCCCATCGCGAGGCATTCCAGATTTCCACCCTGTCGTGGACGCCGGTGATGACGATAGAATTGCCGAGGCCGGCAAATTCTCTTAAGAATTCTGGTACCAGAATTCTTCCCATGGCATCAATCTCGACTTCGGAGGCACCTGCGAAAGTGAAGCGGGCGAAGCGCGGATCGGTCTCGATGTGGCCTAGCTTCTTAACCTCTTGTGAGATTTGAAGCCAGGTCCCGCTGGGATAGAGAAAAAGGCAATGATCTTTACCTCGAGTAACAACGACTTTTCGGCCGAGAGCTTCTCGGAATCTCGCTGGAAGAGAGAAACGATTCTTGTCGTCGATATTATGGGTATATTCGCCGATAAACATATACGAATGTTACGAATTTGATCGAATGATACGAATGGGATCTATTCGCGACATTCGATCTTATTCGCGTTGATTCGTGTCCCACTTTCTCCCACCCTGTAACATTCTATCCCACCAGCCGCCACAATACTAGACGCAATACCACCTATTTCCTTGCAAACTGTGGATAAGTCGGGGTAACGAAAAACCGCTCAGGCCTCCAGGCTGAGCGGTTTGAATTTTGTCAAGCGCAAGTACTACACATCCAGCACCGCTTTCTTGGCATTCGACTGGATGAAAGATTTGCGGGAAGGCACGTCGCTGCCCATGAGGATATCGAAGATGCGGTCGGCTTCGCGAGCGTCCTCAACCGTGACTAATTTCAAAATCCTTTTGGCTGGATCCATGGTGGTCTCCCAGAGCTCTTCGGCATTCATTTCTCCCAAACCTTTGTATCTTTGGATATCTCCGGCATCCTCCTTCCCTACTATCTTGATCTTCTCATCATCGGAGTAAGCGAAGAACGAATTTTTGCCAATCTTAATTTTATAAAGCGGAGGCTGGGCTATGTAGATGTTTCCGGCATCTATGAGTGGCCGGAAGAAGCGATAGAAGAGAGTGAGAAGCAGAGTGCGGATGTGCGCCCCGTCCACGTCGGCATCGGTGGCGATAATGATCTTGTGGTAGCGGAGCTTCGTTATGTCGAATGTGTCCCCTATTGCCGTGCCGAGAGCGACGACCAAGTTCTTGATTTGCTCGGAAGCAAGCATCTTGTCGAGGCGGGCGCGCTCGATGTTTAGAATCTTGCCGCGCAAGGGAAGAATAGCCTGGATGCGGCGGTCTCGGCCCATCTTGGCCGTGCCTCCTGCAGAATCTCCCTCGACAATGAAGAGTTCCGACTCCTCCGCCGAATGGCTCGAGCAGTCGGCGAGCTTGCCCGGCAAAGTCATACCTTCGAGCGCGCCTTTTCTCAAGACCGAGTCCTTGGCCGCCTTGGCGGCCTTCCTCGCCTTGAGCGCCAAGACCACCTTCTGGATCATAGCTCTGGCGTCATCAGGGTTTTCCTCGAGGAATTGCGCGAATGCTTCGCCGAAAATGGTTGTGACCATGGCCTGCGCCTCAACCGAGCCGAGCTTCCCTTTGGTCTGGCCCTCGAACTGGATCTCGCGAAGTTTGATGGAAATCACGGCCGTGAGCCCTTCGAGCACGTCGTCGCCGGTGAAGTTGTCTTCCTTCTCACTTACCAAATTATTTTTCCTGGCATAAGAATTGAGGGTGCGGGTAAGAGCCGTTTTAAAGCCTGTAACGTGTGTGCCGCCTTCGGCGGTATAGATGTTGTTGGCAAAAGGCAGAAGTCGCGAAGAAATGTCCTCGACATATTGGAGAGCCACTTCCACCGTCTCGTAAGGATTGCCATTAGCGGGTTTCTCAACGTAGAAAATATTTTTATGTATTGGCTTGGCATGCTCATTTTCAAAACGCACCAGGGACATGAGACCACCCTCGAAGTAGAAAGACATTGACGGGGCATCCAGTTGGAGTTCCTTTAAATAAAAATTTTGATCTTTGATTTTTTCATTTTCAATTTCTCTAAGATCGAGAATGCTTATGCGCAGGCCGCGCACTAGGTAGGCCTGCTGGCGCATATGAGTAACGATTCTGTCGAAGACGAAGTTGGTGTCTGGGAAGATCTCTGTGTCAGGCTCAAAAGTTATGATCGTTCCGTGCAACTTGGAACTTTCCAACTTCTTAACTTTAGATTTCGCTTTGCCACGGCTGTATTCTTGCATATAAATTCCGCCGTCGCGGTGCACCTCGGCCCGGCAATAAATCGAGAGAGCATTGACAACCGAGGCGCCGACGCCGTGGAGGCCGCCGGAAACTTTGTAGCCCTCGCCGCTGAATTTGCCTCCGGCGTGGAGGGTAGTCATGATTGTTTCGAGCGCGGAAACCTTGGTCTGCTTGTGAATATCGACCGGAATGCCGCGGCCGTTATCCACCACTCTCACGCGATTGCCGGGCAGGAGGGCCACCTCGATGTCGTTGGCGAAGCCACCCATGGCCTCGTCGCGTGAGTTGTCGAAGATCTCGGTAACGAGGTGGTGGAGACCATCAGGGCCTGTGGTTCCGATATACATGCCCGGACGTTTCCGTACCGGTTCAAGACCTTCAAGGACGGTGATAGATTCTGCACTATAGCTACCCGATTTCTTCTTATTTTCAGCCATAAAATTACATTTCAGTATAGCAAATTCCAGAGCAAAAAGAAAGCCTTTTGGGGACAAAGAAAAAGCCCGTCGCGCGTTGCGCAACAGATCCCATGTAAACATTTTTCACGGTCGTGAGAAATGTTTACATCCTGACATTCTCAAGTATTTAAGGATGTTGTTTAGACTCTTCTGATTTCTGCTCCGAATTCGATTTCCGTGCGCTTCTCGAGTTCCACATGAACAGCATTCACTTCTTCGTTGGTTAAGGTTTTTTCTAAGTGGCGGTAGGTAATGCGGTAGGTGTAAGAAATTTTATCAGCGCCGAATTTCTCACCGTTTTCGTACTTGTCTATAAGTTCGACATTCTCGACCATCTCCTTCCCTACTTCCCTGATCAAATCAAAATAATCATTGGGCACGAAAGTCTTTGGCACGACGAAGGAAATGTCCCTCAAGACTGGCGGGAATTTAGAAACTTCTTTATATTTCTGCCCCAGTTTGAGCTGACTCTTCACGCGAGAATCATCAGACCAGAGCAATCGAATATCGGGTAATTCCATAGAAATCATAGCAAAACGCTCTAATCCCGGACCGAAGGCCCATCCATTCCATTTTGACGAATCGACTCCGAGCTTCTCAAGAACGCTTCCTTTCACAATGCCAGCCCCACCGGTCTCAATCCACTGCCCGTCTTTATCCATCTCCATTTCTATCGAGGGATCAGTATATGGGAATTTATCATCATTGAATCGTGTTTTGATATCCTTGCCGAAAACGGCTCTGCCGAAGCCGAGGAGAGCGTTCTGCAGATCGGTAACCGTTAGCACCTGCTTATCTTTCGGCGAGAGGTACCAGCCGTCAATCTGATGGAAGACATTCATGTGTTGTTTATCGAGCTCGTCCTTGCGATAAACTTTGCCGAATGAGAAGCATCCTACCGGTTCTCCTGCCGCCATTCTTTGTTTTACATCTTCATCTTGCAGATAGTAGTACCACATGATTGTCGTGTGGGTGCGTAGAATGTGATTGTCATCAACATAATAAGTATCCGATGGCGAGCGTACCGGATGGTCTGATGGGAAGTCGAATAAATCGAATGTAATCTCTGTAGAAACAATTTCCGGCACCTCAATTGTGTCGAAACCATTAAATTCCGGCGCGGTTAAAACTCTCTCTACTATTTCGTATATTGGATTCCCGACAGTCCGCGAAAGATCCGGCATGGCCAAAAGCCTCTTCATTCGATTGGCTTCCGTATCTGTGCGCTTTTCAAGCTCCGCTTTGAGCTGGTTTTCCTCTTCGTTTTGTATGACTATCTTTTGTGACATCGTCTTATATGCTATGGTATAGTAGATTTTATCGCAAATGGCCGATATTCAAGCCCTAGTTTTATATTGCTCGCTTTTCGTCTCTCTATTCTTTGAGGTCTTTCTTCTTATCACATATCTGGAAGTACGCGAGGAGATGAAGCGGGAAAATGGGTGGCAGCCGACTAAGTTCCCGACGGTCTCCATTATCGTGCCTTGCTTTAATGAAGAGAAGACGGTAGCCGCCACGATCAAATCCATACTTAATCTCGATTATCCCAAAGAGAATCTCTCTATCATTCTTGTCAACGACGGCTCGACAGATAAAACTTTGAAAGTTTTAAATAAATTCGGACATAATCCGAGAATCAGGATTTTGAGCAAAGAAAATGGCGGCAAACATACTGCAGTAAATTTGGCCCTGGAATCCGTTTCTACCGACCTTGTGGGCTGTCTGGACGCCGATTCCTTCGTCACTCCAGAGGCGCTCAAAAAGATTGTGCCTTACTTCGATGATGAGAAGACGATGGCGGTTACGCCCTCAATCAAGGTCCATGAGCCCAAAAATTTTCTTCAATACATTCAAAAGACGGAATACAGCTGGTCCATATTTTTGAGAAGAATGCTCTCCTCTATGGGGGCACTCTATGTTACGCCGGGGCCATTCTCGATTTTCCGCACGCGCGTTTTCCGCGAGCTCGGCGGTTATAAGCACGCGCACATGACGGAGGACATGGAGATGGCCATGAGGATGCAGAAAAACCGCTACAAAATAGTCAATTCTCACGGCGCGCATGTCTATACCATTACCCCATCAACACTTAAAGATCTCATTAAACAGCGCGCCCGTTGGTCGTATGGATTCTTGAATAACGCATTCGATTATCGCGATCTATTCTTCAATAAAAAGTACGGACACTTCGGCATGTTTATCATGCCTATTGCCACCCTTTCAACCTTCACTTCGCTCGCTATGGTGGGCAACGTCTTTACCGGCTGGGCGAAACTCGCTCTAGAGAAGATAGCCCAGTTCCGCGCCATCGGCTTCGCGGGAGAGTTCCACTTCCCCACTTTCGACTGGTACTTCATCAATACTGGCGTGCTGTCGATTATCGTCATCACCGCGCTCTCACTCACGCTTCTTATCCTCTATCTCTCGCTTCGGCTCGCCGAGGGCAAATTCCGCCTCTCCAGAGGACTTTTCTACTATCTCTTCTTGTACACCTTCATGGTCCCGCTGTGGTTGACAAAAGCTCTGTTTGACACAGCATTTAGGAGGAAGGTTTCTTGGCGCTAGACCTTATCCAGCCTCTTCAACCCGTCGACTCTTCCATTACACCGATATATCGATATATTGGAACAAATAATAAACTCTTTTTACTTGCACCTGGGGTTGAAAAACTACGTTTATTTCTGTATAGTGTCAATCGCTTATGTTTGATTCCAATAAATATCTCGTAGCATTTTTGATTACGGCTGCCATCTTTGGCACGGCAGTTTTTGCCAGTAGCAAACTTACCGACAAGAAAATCGAAGACGTCCGCGATATCGAGAACCGAGTGGCCTTAGACATCCTTTCTTCCGAGACCCAGTTTGCGCTATTGGCCGAAACTTCCTGCAAGGACATTGGTCCCGGCTTCCTCTCCAAAGAGTTAGGCCCCTTGGGTGAACGGCTCTCATACGCGGAGAACCGAACGGAGTTCAGCGAAGAAGACGTCGACTCGCTCAAGCGCTCCTATTTCCTCCTCGAGATCAAGGATTATCTCTTGATGAAGCAGTTAACCCTGAAGTGCAATATCAAACCCACTTTCATCCTCTACTTTTACTCTGATGAAAATCGTTGTGAAGATTGCGAGAAGATGGGCTATGTGCTCACCGCTCTCCGCGACAAATATCCTGATCTGCGGGTTTACTCCTTCGATTACCACTTCGACCTCGGCGCTATTAAAACACTTATTTCCATAAACAAAGTTAAGCCGCAATTGCCCGCTCTCATCATCAACGGCGTACCGTATTACGGGTTTAAGACAATAGAAGAGTTGGAGAATAATGTGCCCGCGCTAAAGAAGCTTCAAATTGTTGAAGCCGAGACTCGCAAGGCTTCAAGCACATCAAACAGATAATGTGTTAAAATTTCTTCCTAAGCCGAGGTAGCTCAGTTGGTAGAGCACCACTTTTGTAAAGTGGACGTCGCAGGTTCGATCCCTGTCCTCGGCTCAAATTTCCTCTGTTATGACAATCTTCTTCGCTCTCGGCTTCCGTGTTCTTTTGGGTTTCGAAACCAAAAACTCATTAATTTCCCCCATTCCCTTCTCTACTTCCGACATTGATTTGAAATAATCTGAAATGCCCTCATCTTTTTTCAAAAGCCGCGAATCGCGCAGGCGATTCAGGTATTTCTGCATATTTTCTTCGAAGCGCGAAAGCGCCTTGTTGAGAGAGCTTCTCGAATACCTCGGCAGCTGATTTAGAACCATGAAGTGAGCCCGCTCCTTGCCGGCCGAATAGAATTCAACCATCTGGTGGTGGAGTTTGCGGCAGAGCTCGTCGCCCTCGGAAACAAGTTTAAGGAAAAAGACTTTAGTCTTTTTCCTCTCCTCTATTCTCTTGGCAATTATAATCATGGCCATGACTGCTCCGGAGAAGAAAAAAAGATATGACGAAATCATATGGTTTGTTTATCAACTATTTTACGGAGAACCTGGTGAATCGGCCGATCTCTGTGCGTTCGCCGAATTTCTGCACCGTACCGTTCACCAGATCACCGACAGTCTTCGAGGGATCCTTGATGAACGACTGGCCGAGCAGTTCTTCGTTGTTGGCCGGATTCATAGCAGCCACATGCATGGCAATTTCTCTTGCCACAGACTTGAATTCCGGGTTCTTGGAGACGAAATCAGTTTCGCAAAGAAGTTCAAGCAGGACGCCCACCATGTCTCCTGTGTGGATATAGGCCGCGACAGTACCCGCACCCAATTGCCTCTCGCCTTTCTTGAGAGCAATACCGGAGGCATTCTTATTTAGAATATCAATTGCTTTCGCCTCATCGCCGCCCGCTTCTTCGAGCGCGAAACGGCATTGAGCAATCGAGAGACCTGTTTCCCCTCGTAATTTCTTTATTTGTTCTGTGGTAATCATGATGTAAAATTTCTAATTATTCTAATTATTCTAATTATTCTAAACAAGTCCTAATTTAGAAATTAGATTAATTAGGTAAATTTGCAGCTTCTTTATTTTTCTCTGACTCGGATTTGCCACGAAGATAGGCTTTAACCATTTCATTTAAAATATATGAAATAGTTTGTCTCGAAGCGTCGTTGCCCGGCACGGCATAATCAATTTCGTGGAGATTACTGTCCGAACCGGCGAGCGCTACCACCGGTAGATGCATTTTCTTTGCTTCCGCTACGGCGATACTCTCTTTCTTCGGATCGATGATGATGAGAAATTTCGGCAAGGATTTGAGTTTGGCGAGACCGCTGAAGTAGAGATTGAGTTTGTCGATTTCGCGGTCGATGAGCAGGCGTTCCTTCTTTGTGTATTTGGCAAGTTCGCCCTTTTCTCTCTGGGTTGTAAGTTCCTCAAGGCGGGCAATACGTTTCTTGATTTCGCTAAAATTGGTGAGAGTACCGCCAATCCAGCGTCCGGCGACATACGGCATTTCGAGTTCTTGGCCCGCTTTGATCACGGCTTCTCTGGCCTCACTCTTGCCTCCGACTATAAGGGTCGGAGCGCCTTCTTGGCCCTTCGATTCGACGAAGGTGAGCGCTTTGGTAAGTTCTACGGAAGTCTTCTCAAGGTCGAAGATTTCAACCTTATTTTTGACGCCAAAAATAAATGGCTTGGCCGAGGGATGTCGGCGAGCCTTGACGAAGCCGAAATGGGCCCCGACCTTAAAAAGCGCGTCAATCACGCTTTTTTCCTGCTCCTTGTTTCCACTTACTTTTTCCATACAAAGTACAAGGATAACAGAAAAGCTCCCGAGCCGCAACGCGGCTCGGGAGCGAGACCTAAAGATCAAGTTTGGTGGACTTGTGGAATTCCTTTAGGCCCAAACTATCGATCCAGATGTACATCCTCTTGGAACTAATACCGGAGATTTCCGACGCAATGTTCACGTTGCCTCCCGCCTCAACGAGAAGCTTCTTCAAGTAGGAGATCTGTGCTTCTCTCCTGAATTGTCTCCAAGGTCTGATTGTCTCATCTGGAGGAATTGACTTCGGTCCGTGGTGACCCTCGTGCATGAGATGGGCCTCCACATCACATTCTTCCACTCGTTCTCTGTCGGCCGGGAGATAGAAAATCAGAGCGGAGACGGTATCTTTCAAGTCCCTGACATTGCCCGGCCAGTGGTGATCCATGAGCATCGCCATAGCCTCCGGTGAGAAAGGCATCGTGGCATTTTCTCTTGCGAGGAAGTACTTCACCAGATCGGGAATGTCCTCTCTCCGGCTTCGGAGCGGTGGAATTCTGTAACGGACCTTCCTCAAGCGGTAATAGAGATCATTCCGGAACGTGCCAGCTTCCATCGCCTTATCAAGGTCGATGTTAGTTGCGGCGATGATTCTTACCGAGTACTCGTGCTCAACGACCGATCCGACAGCTCGAACCGGTTTCTGATCGAGTATCCTTAGGAACTTCGCCTGGATCTCTGGCAGCAAATTCCCAACTTCGTTGAAGAAGAGTGTGCCACGGTCCGCTACTTCAAGAAGCCCTTTCTTCTTCCTCATAGCGCTGGTGAAGGCTCCCGCCTCATGTCCGAAAAGTTCGGATTCGAACATGTTGTCATTGACAAGCCTGCAGTCGATAGGCACAAACTTGCCTTGGCGACCCTCCCAGTAAGTAGCTTCGGCCACAAGATCCTTACCCGTGCCAGTTTCTCCTTCCAAGAGAATACCGACACGTGTTTCCCCAGCCTTTTTCACAAAGGCTCGGATAGACTTCGCAACTTCGCTTCTGCCAATGATTGTCAGGTCGTTCATGTGACCTCCACAAAGAACTATCTTTCCTTACCTTAGCTATAAATTACAAAAAATCAAATGTCTCCGGCTTCGGACATGGCCTTTAAAATCGATTCTACCTCCCCCTTCATAATGCGTTCAATGTTATGCCAGGACTTGTTTATGCGGTGATCGGTAATGCGGTCCTGCAGGAAATTATAGGTGCGGATTTTTTCCGATCTGTCTGCCGTGCCAATCTGGGCTTTGCGGTCGCCGGAATACTTCTTGGCCTCCTCCTCTTCCTTGAGCCTCTCAAGCTTGGCTATCAGTATCTCCATAGCCTTCTCCTTGTTGGCTCCCTGATTTCTTTGCGACTGTGAGCGTACATCAATGCCGGTCGGTTTATGAATAATTCTGACCGCAGTCTCTACCTTGTTGACATTCTGGCCGCCGGCACCTCCGGAGCGCGAAGTCTCGATTTCTATGTCGGACGGCTTGATTTCTATAGTTGTTTTCTTGCGTACAGGAAGAATGGCCACCGATGCCGTTGAGGTGTGGATTCTGCCCGACTTCTCCGTTCCTGGTACTCTCTGAACCCTGTGTACCCCCGTTTCAAATCTCAATTTCTTGTATGCATCCTTGCCGTGAATTTCGTATGAGAGATTGTCGAGTTCAGCCACCTTCCAGCCCTGATTTCTCGCGAAAGAAACATACATATCGGCAAGCTCCCGGGCGAAAATAGAAGCCTCATCACCTCCTGCGCCTGCGCGAATTTCCATAATGATTTCGTTCGGGAATTCGGCATCATCGGTGCCGGCGGAATCTTCTCCAAGGATTCTCTCCATTTCAGCTAAGATCATCTGGCGAGATTCATCATCCTGCAACTGTAAGTATGTCTGCGCTAGATAAGCTGTTTTGGGATTCGATTTATATTTTTCAATATCCACGTTCATAAAATTCCAAATTACAAACACCAAATTACAAACAATGTCCAAATTCTAATTTCGAAATTCTAATTTGTTTGTGGTTTGGGATTTGCAAAAAAGAAAAGTTATCTTTTCTTTTTTGCTTTAGCTTGTTTTTGTTTAAATCTCTCGACGCGGCCGGCGGAATCCAGAATCTTCTCCTGCCCAGTATAGAAGGGATGAGTGGCGGAAGAAATTTCCACACGGAAGACCGGATAACTTTTCTTATCCGATTTGGCCTTGCCTGTTTCGGTAGTCTTGACCGTCGAAGGAATGATGAATTCCGTCCCGTCAGAATTGTCGATAAAAAGCACTGGGCGATAATTGTCCGGATGAATTTCTTTCCTCATTAAAAACTATTTTATCACAAATTAGAGGTTTTGCAACGGGTCAATCATCGTCGTCTGGATGGTCGTTGCGCGGCTCATGACCTTATTACCGTAAGATAAACCAACATTGGCTACCACTTCATACTTACCTGTTTTAGAATTATAAACAGTTTTGTAACAGGTTTGTCCAGAATAATACTTACATGCCGCGGTACGCTCGTTAGTCCAGTCTTGAGTAGTGGCTCCATTACCCGCAAGGAGTATTGCCGCGGCCATAATGGCATCGGCCGGATTCCACGGATCGGGAGTAGTCTTGCCAGTAGCAGCCGAAATTTTGCCAGCTATGAGATTCCAGGTTGATGGTATGAATTGGGTTGGCCCCATGGCTCCGCCGTAGCCGGGCACGCCGGCAATCGGACATGACACGCGGGTGTTCAAAGGATCGCGGCCGAGCTTGTTCAAAATATTCTGGAGGAGAGGAAGGTCGCGCGTAGGGTGGATGCCATTCTGCCAAACATAACCCGTATTTACATTCTTGGTCTGGCCGGTAGAAAGGTCTGTGATGATACAGCGACCAACGTTGGCACCTAGGTCTGATTCCTGCTGAAGTACGCCGAGGATAAGCGCCGGCCGCACGCCGGTGGCGCGGCTCGCTGTCTCGGCGTATTGAAGAGCGGTGCCGAATGGTATGGCTCCGGCGTCCACAAGCGGGAAGAGTACCGCCCTGATCTTGGCCGCGTTGGCCTGCCTCTCGGCGACGATCTGGGCATAAGTCTTCTCCTTGTTCTGGCTTACGGCGAGAAGCGTTTTCTTCTCCGCTTGGCTTATCTCGACCTCTTTCTTGGCGGCTTCCATGGCGGCTTTATTGGCCGCTTCCTGCTCGCGCTTCTTGGCCAGAGCCGCTTTCTCCGATTCAGTGAGCTTCTTTACCGTACGGAGTTCCGCGAAGAGCTCCGAGAGCGCCTCTTCGGTCGAGGTATAAGTGTCCATGTCCACGAAAAATTCCGAGAGATCCTTGTCGCTAAGCACCGCTTCTACGAGCGAATAAGAATTGATGTCATTCGTTTTCCTCAAAATGTCGGCAATGGCTCGGCGGCCTCGATCAATTCGACTGTCGAGGACATTAATCTTCGATTGTTTAGCCGCAATATCCTTGCCCAAACTCGCTATCTGATTGTTCTTGGCCTTGATATTGGCCTGGGCGGCGTTAATCTTTGCCGTAAGCAGTGCTACATCGCGAGAGTATGAGGCGCTCACCTCTCTAGTTTTATTCAAAGTCTCCTGCCATTGGGCAATCTCGCGGTTACATGCCTCAAGTTCTTGCTCGAGCTGGGCGCGACTCTTGCCAGCGGTCTCCGAGGTGCATGAACTTTGTGCTACCGTCACAGATAGCGGCATAGCTAAGGAAAGTGCGATAAAGAATGTTAGGAACTTAGACATACAGTCAAATTTCTAATTTAGAAATTAGAATAATTAGAAATTAGGTTAATTACTCCGGCTTCTTTTCCTCTGCTCCTTCCGCCGGAGTTTCTTCTTCCTTCTTTCCTCTTTCTTCAGAAATCTCAACTTGAGTGAGGTCCGGCGCCTCTATTACTTCCTCCTCCTTCTCTTCGCGCGGAGCAGAAACGGTGGCTACCACTTCTTCGGGACTTACCTTGAGTTCGACTCCCGACGGAAGCGAAATGTCTTTGGCGAGAATCTGGTCGCCGAAATTGGCGAGTCCGGTAATGTCTATGGCGATGTTGTGAGGAAGATCTTTGGGCTGTGCTTCTACCTTGAGTTCGTGGAGCACTTGTACCAGGATGCCACCAAGGTCCTTGACGGCGGGACTCACACCCGTAATTTCGATAGGCAGAGCCACTTCAACCTTGTGCCCTTTCTCGAAAACGTAGAAATCGGCGTGCCGGGGCGCACCGCTCACCGGGTCAATGTCAACGTCTTTGATCAAACTCTCTTTAACCCCGTCAGGGGTGTTCAATGTAACGACTGTGGACTCACCCGCTTCCTTCCAAACCTTCAGAAAGTCGATCTTAGGGATAGAAATGGGGGTGGATGCCTCCTTCTTGCCGTAAAAGACTGCGGGAATTTGTCCCGCTTTTCTGACCTCCTCCGGTTTGGTATCGGTATTCCGTATTTCGGCCTTCAAAGTAAGCATAAAATGAATTTTAGCATGTTTTAAGCAAAAGAAAAGAGGGCGCATGTCTCGCGACATACGCCCTCGGGTCTATCATGGCTCAGCCGCCACATGCCTCCAGTTTGTTGTTTACGCAGACCCTGGATACTGCGGTCCCCGCCCTTGGGACTGTGCCTCCTCTTTACCAGGTGTTTTGGGTGCCCTGGAGGGTTGAAGCATCACAACCTGCACGTCACCGCTTTTCGAATGTCTGTAAGCCCCTAGGGCCCTACGTCATATTCGCATTCTTCACCTCATGTGCCACCTCTGTTTACTATTCGCGGGTGGCCCGCATCATTGTTGAAGAGAGCGCGGTACTTAACTTAGTCCGCGCGGTGAATGGCGGTAACGCGCGGATCGAGCCGCGAGTCCCGCCCCATGTCCGCCGCGCAGATGTATGCGCGGCGGTTCCAGCGGGCCGCCGTTTCGAGCTTGATGCCCGGACGGGCCAGTTGAGCCTTCGCCTGACCAAGCGTCAAACGCTTGGTCTCTTCCCACGTAGCCGCGGGCTTCACACCGACGGCCTCGAGGGAAGGCTTGAACGCATCGAACATCGAATTCACGTTGCGGCACGTAATGCGGCTCGACATCTGAGACCTCCTCAAGTCTGTGTTTATCCTAGCATAATATAGAATATTTGTCAAGCACATTTTAATATCAAATTGTAAAGAGATAAAAATGGCTCTATTCCAGCGCTATATGGGATTCGAGATATTCTATCGAGCCGCCAACCTTTTTGCCGGGGTTAAAGATACTTAAAGGATCGAAAATGTGCTTCACTTCGCTAAAAAGTTTGAGAATTTCTGGCGAATACATTTTGTTCAAGTACGGCGTTCGCACAATGCCGTCGTTGTGTTCGCCGGTGATGGATCCTCTGTATTCGCGGACAAGATCATAAACTCTCTCCCCCGCTTCTTTGATAATCGCGATATTCCCTTTGTCCTTCATATCCATGAGCGGAATGATATGGAAGTTGCCGTTGCCGGCGTGGCCTGCGATGGTGTATTTTAGCTTGTACTCATCCAGAATCGCTTGCAGTTTGGGCAGAAATGACGCCATGTCCTCGGGTTTGACCACTACATCATCAATGAATGGAGCTACTCGCTTGCCATGCACATGTTTGCGCAGGAGATTGAAGCTTTCTCGGCGCACGGTCCAGTACTTGTCAGACTCCTCTTCCGATAGAGTCTTTCTGGAAACCAGATGGTATGGTGCAAGAAGCTTCTCAAGACCAACAATCTTTGCGTCCACCTCTTTTTTCGAAGTGCCGGAATATTCGACAAGCAGAATCATTTTCGGAATACCGGTCTTAAGCATCATTCCAAGCTCTGGAATGAAGGAGTAAACGAGGGATAAGAAGTGTTTGGGTCTCATGCTTTTGAGCATTTCCGGAAAGAAGCGGAGAGCGAGCTTCATGGTGGCGTCGTCGTATGATTCGATCGAATCGGGCTTGGTCGGGAGAATGGCGTTTATCAGTTCAGGCAGCCGAACAAGATCGCGGAGGAAGATGACGAAGAGCTCCGAGATTGGCTCAACCGGCACAAGCCTCACAGTGGCCTCTGTCATGATGCCGAGCGTGCCTTGCGAGCCTACCAGAAGCTTATTGAGGTCGAAGATTCTCTCAAACCCTTCGACAGGCTCAGGGTAAACGTTCCAAAGATAATATCCTGCAGAATTTTTCGAGACATTCGGTTTGGCGGCGCGGACTACTGCTTCGTTTTGTTTTAGAAGTTCAAAAATCTTCTGTGAGTATTCATTGTCAATAGCGCCAGGCTTGATTACGTATTCATTGCCGTCGGCAAAGATCCACTTGCTCTCAACGATGAACTCCTCCATCTTGCCGTAGCGGAGCGACATCTCCCCGGCGCAGTTGTTGGCGATCATGCCACCTAAGGCACAGAGCTCTTTGGAGGCCGGGTAACATGGCAAAATGAGCTTCTTGGCAAGCGTTTTCTTCTCGAAATCACGGTAGAACACACCTGGTTCTGTTACCACAGAGGTTAAACCTTTGTGATTCTCGATTTCGCCTATTTTATTCATATGCTTGGTGATGTCGGCGATGATAGATTCACCCAGAGGACCGCCAGACATGTCGGAGCCGGCGGCGCGGACGGTGATAGAAAGATTTGGATCCAAAAATTTGTGTTCGTGCACAAATTGGACAAGCTTCTTCAAATCATCGGCATTCCTGGGATAAACTACGAGTTTGGGCCTGACCTTAAAGAGGCTCGCGTCCCGGCTGTACTTCTCGAGCGTTTCTTCATCATCGATCACTTCTCCTCCGAATACGTTCCTTAAGGCCTCAGCGAGCATGAACGAACTCATAAATTGTTGAAAAGTTTTAGCCGCGCGACTACCACCGCCTTCATTTCTTCTACCGCCTCCTTCATAAATTTGTACGGAGCGATCTCGCCTGACTTGATGCCTTCCTCCACACCTTCTTTGTATGCCAAGCGAAGCTCGGTGTTGATGTGGATTACAGAAATACCGGCCTCGATCGCTTCGAGGAGATTCTGATCAGAATTGCCTGAAGCGCCGTGGAGTACGAGCGGCACATTAAGTGCCGCTCGTAAACCAGCGATCAGGGATATGTCGAGCTCCGGTTCACCGCTCCTCACCATACCGTGGATATTACCGACGGAGGGCGCAAATAGGTCAATACCTGTTTCCTTGATAAATTTTTTTGCATCTTCGGGATTTGTTTTAGCAACTCCTGCGGGAACTTCCTCAAGAACTTTGCTTGATTGCCCGATGAATCCGAGTTCACCCTCGACCAAGGTTCGACCTTTAGCATACGCGACCACCTCTTTTGTCATCGTCACATTTTCTTCAAAAGATTTTGCCGCGCCATCTATGATGACGCTGTCCACTCCGGCATCTATGGCGACCTTAGCCTTCTCGACAGAATAAACATGATCCGCGTTTATGAAAACGGGCAAGCCGTTGCCCCGGGCGATTTTTACCAAAGATATGATTTCCGCAAGACCGATAAATTCACTCTCGCCTTCGGAGACACCGATAATAACCGGCACGTTAAGTTCTCTGGCGCCTTCGACCACAGCTTTGAATCCTTCGGAATCGGAAACATTGAAGTGGCCTATAGCCACCCCTCTTCTCTCCGCCTCTAGAATGCGCTCATGCAATGTCATGGTATTATTTTATCAAATGCACGACTTTATAGCGATCGGCGATATCGTAACGGACGCCTTCATCAAGCTCAAGGACGCCTCTGTCCATTGCGATATAAATAACGAGAAGTGCCAGATTTGTATGGCCTTCGGTGAGAAGATTCCCTACCAGTCTGTTGAGGAAATAAGCGCCGTCGGCAACTCCCCCAATGCCTCGATAGCGGCGGCCAAACTTGGACTCAAAAGCGCTCTGGTCTCGAACTTAGGCGATGACAGCCTGGGACACGAGTGCCTCGAGACGCTTGAAGCGGCAAATGTCGATACACAATACGTAACTGTCCATGCCGGCAAGAAATCCAATTACCACTACGTGCTCTGGTACGAGAGCGACCGGACGATTCTCATCAAACACGAGAAGTACGATTATAAATTACCAGACTTTGGCATTCCTAAGTGGACTTACCTCTCGTCGTTGGGTCCCAGCGCTATGATATATCATAGCGAAATACTGAAGTACTTAAACGAGCATTCTGAAATAAATCTGGCATTCCAGCCAGGCACTTTTCAAATCTCTGCAAGCTCGGAACTCAAAGGGATTTATAAAAGGACGAAAATTTTCTTCTGCAACATCGAAGAAGCGGAAAGAATTCTCGATATTGACACTTTAGGTATTAAGGAACTTTTAAATAGAGTGAAGGAATTGGGTCCAGAAATTGTCGTCATCACCGACGGACCGAATGGCGCTTACGCATACGATGGCGCGAACATATATTTCCAGCCGGCTTGGCCGGACCAGAAGCCCGCTTACGACCGTACCGGCGCCGGAGACGCTTTCGCCTCGACAACAACAGCGGCAATCGCACTTGGTCTAGACTTACCAATGGCGCTCAAATGGGCGGCTATAAATGCCATGTCCGTCGTCCAGCAACTGGGTGCTCAAAAAGGTCTCCTCTCCCGCACCCAAATCGAAGATTACTTAAAATCCGCCAAACCGGAATTTGAAACGAAAGTTTTAAATTAATTCTTTTACCGCGTCGACGATTGCTTTTGCATCCATGCCGTAGTGGGCGATGAGTTCTTCCGGTGTGCCAGACTGGCCGAATTGGTCCTGCACTCCTATGAATCGCATGGGTAGAGGTCTATACTCTGCGAGAAATTCCGCTACGGCGCTGCCCATACCGCCCATAACTTGGTGCTCCTCAACCGTGACAACCCCCTTCACCCTATTGGCCAGAGCGGCGAGTGATTTCCTGTCCAAGGGTTTGATAGTTGAGAGATTCAGGACATCGACTTCAATCTTTTTTTCTCTCAGTTCTTTTGCCGAGAGAAGCGCTTGGTGGAGAAGTGCGCCTGTGGCTATGATGCCCACTTTCGGCTTATTCCCTTTCCAAAAGATTTGTGCTTGGCCGATTTTAAAAGGTGTTTTATCAGTCGTCATAAGAGGTGTTTTCTCGCGGGCGAGACGGATGTAAACAGGAGTATTCGTAGCTACACTAGCTTCAGTAGCTTTTCTAGCCTCAATCGCATCGCATGGAGAAATGACGACCATCCTTGGCAGAACACGCGCAAGGGCAATATCTTCGAGCGCCTGATGCGTGCCGCCGTCGGGACCGACGGAAACGCCGGTGTGTGAGCCTGCAATTTTTACAGGTCGGTCGTTGTAACAAATAGTTGTCCTAATTTGCTCCCAGTTTCTGCCCGGAGAAAACATGGCATAAGAGCTGATGAAAGGAATCTTGCCCATGGCCGCCATGCCGGAGGCGACAGATGCCATATTTTGTTCGGCTACGCCCATTTCGACGAATCTCTGCGGAAACTTCTCCGCAAAAAAATGCATTTGGGTCGATTCCGTAAGGTCTGCGCAAAGTCCCACGACGTTCTTATTTTTTTCTCCGGCGGCAAGCAAGCCTTCACCAAAGCCTCTGCGTATCGGCACTTGCTCGACATCCTTGTCGAAAAGTTTTGTATTTAATTTTAAATCTGGGTTCAGCATTTTACTTGTGGTGAGCTTGTCGAATCATTCGTGTTCAGACTTTATTTTTCCGCCCAGAGTGCGGAGCTCTTTTATAGCCATTGTCGCTTCTTCTTTGTTCGGCGGTTTGCCATGCCAGCGGTAATCGCGCTCAAACTCCTTTACCCCCTTGCCTGCGATGGTGTGAGCGATAATGACCGTCGGTTGGCCAAAAATTGATTTTGCCGCCTCGAACGCGTCCGCGATTTCCTCGATATTGTGTCCATCGATCTCGATGACATGCCAGTTCCAGGCTCGCCACTTCTCCGAGAGCGACTCGAGCGGCATGACGTTCTCGGTATAACCGTCTATCTGGATATTATTTCTGTCCACTATGGCGCAGAGATTGTGAAGCTTCTCTTTGCCTCCAAGCATGGCTGCTTCCCACGTCTGTCCGCATTCCATCTCGCCATCGGAGAGAAGTGCGTAAATCCTCCTCTTCCCGGTCAGACCGTGATCCATTTTGTCTCCTAGCGCCATGCCGACGGCTTGAGAGAGGCCAGAGCCGAGCGGCCCGGAGCTCATCTCAAGCATGGGCAGGAAGTCTCTGTGCGGATGGCCTTGAAGGCGTGAACCGAGACGGCGAAGCGTCCCGAGCTCTTCGAGTGAGAAATATCCAACGTGAGCCATGGTCGAGTAGAGCACCGGGCAGATATGGCCGTTAGAGAGCACCAGGCGGTCGCGCTCGGGCCAATCGGGCTTTTTGGGCTTGTGGTTCAATGTGTGGAAGAAGAGGACGGTGAAGATGTCCGCCATGTCCAAGGGCCCCGCTGTGTGACCGGAGCCCGCCTTTATAAGCGACTCAATAATAGAGACCCGGATGTCGTTGGCCTTGCTCTGAAGCTCTTTTATGCGCTCGTCAGTGAGTTCCATATTTCTTTGAAATGAGATCCGACAATCAGCCGGTCGGCACCAGTTTCCTGAAGCTTCTTATAATTCTCGAGTGTAATGCCGCCGTCGACACTTACAGGCAAGTGTGGAAACTTTTTCTTCGCCTCCTTTATTCTCTCATAAACTCTGTCGTCGAAGGGGTGCCCCTGGTGGCCGATTTCCTTAATAGACATAAGATGGATGAAATCCACAAAGTCGAGAAACGCGCTGAATTCTTCAATAGTTTTGTCTATCTCTATGGCGATGCCAATTTCAGCTTTCTCCCGACACTTCACCAGCGTGTCGTCAATGCTGTGGACTATCACCCTCTTGGCTCCTCGCTCGATCCACTTATTAGCCACCTCGCCGGGATTCTCTACCATAAGATGCACTTCGAAATCTTTGTCAATTGGAGTCCAATTATCATCGTCGCTCACCACATCAAAATGTATAAAAGGAATCTCCAAGGGAAGCGTATCAACCTGTCTTACCAAGTCCTCCGGATCAGTCGGCAAAATAGCTGGTATGATTTCGTTCATGTAGATATTATATGTCGAGTTTGCTAATTCTTCTTACATGTCGTTCGTCGCTGGAGAAGGGGGTTTCGAGCCAGAGCCTCGTAGCTTCGAGAGCTTCATTAGCTTCGAGAAATCTTGCTCCAAGGGATAAAATATTTGAATCGTTATGGCTTCTTGAATCTTTAATTATTGAAACTTCTCCTCTGCTTGGTGCATAGTATGTCATGGCTCTAATACCTTTGAATTTATTCGCACAAATCGCCTCTCCTTGACCTGACCCACCTAAAACAATACCCCTAGAATTTGGGTCTTTAGAAACCGCTTCAGCAACAGGCTTAACGAAGTCCGGGTAGTCATCTTGCGGATCAAGTGAATATGCTCCCTTGTCTTCGACTTCGTGGCCGAGATTTTTCAGAAACTCAATTAATTTCCCTTTCAGCTCAAATCCGGCGTGATCGGAACCTATGTAAATTTTCAATTTAGAATTTTTAATTTTCATTTAAGGTTTGTCCAAGCTTTAGTACATGCTGGACAAGTGTGTTCGTGTACCCCATCTCGTTGTCATACCAGGAGTAAACGGCGCAGAGATCGCCTTGGGTAACATGCGTAAGCGAGAGGTCGGCGATGGCAGCGTGCTTGTTGCCGATAATGTCGGTCGAGACAATCTGTTCGCGGGTAGTGGTAAAAATTCCCTGCCATCTATCCTCTTTGGCCGACTCCTCAAGCATCGAATTGATTTCCTCGGGAGTAGTGTCCCGTTTCGAAACAAAACAAATCGAAGATAGCGATCCGGTCGAGACGGGCACGCGCATGGCAACACCGTCAAACTTGCCCAGAAGCTCGTGCACCGCGCGGCCGACGGCAATGGCCGCGCCAGTTGTGGAAGGCACGATGTTGATCGCCGCCGCTCGCCCGCGGCGGAAGTCTGCACCTTTCGTTGTAGAGTCAGTTAAGGACTGCGTCGCGGTATAGCCGTGCACAGTATTGAGAAAAGCTTTCTTTATACCGAGTTTCTCGGAGAGAATCTGCATAAGCGGCGATGCCGAATTGGTGGTGCAAGAGCCATTCGAAGTAATCTTGCAAACATTAAGATCATCTTCATTTATACCCATAAGCACGGTTTTGGCATCGTCCGAATCCTCATCCTTAGCCGGCGCGGTAATGACTACACGCTTCGCGCCGGCGGTGAGGTGCGGCCGCGCTCTCTCATAATTCTCGAATGCTCCGGATGACTCGACGACTATGTCGATGTCCAAATCTTTCCAAGGAAGCGTGGCAGGATCTTTTTCGGAAATAAACTGCGCCTTGAAGCTGCCATCCCACATGCCGTAAACGCTGTCATGTTTTAAAAGATACTCGAGATTCTCCCTGTCGCCCAGGTCGTTTACCGCTACAACCTCAAGCTCCGGAATGCTCGAAGCCAGTTTGTAAAATGCCCTGCCGATTCGGCCGAAGCCGTTGATGGCTATCCGTATTTTTTTCTCTGTGGAATTCATTTGATAAATTCTAGCATATCCGATTCGCCCGCATTGAGTTCGAGAACGTATTTTACGGCTCGCGGTGGATAAAAGACTTGGGGGTATGTGTTGGGCGAAACGTTCTTTTCTACCCCGATGACTTCGAAATCGTTGCCAAGCCAGACTATATCTATGGGAAATTTCATATCCTTCATCCAGAAGCCGTGGAATCCGGGTTCGTCGAAGATGAAGAGAAGACCCGTTTCTGTTTCAAGCACTTGCCTGCCCGAGAGGCCTTGCGCTCTCTCCGCGTCGGAGTCGGCGATTTCAACGGGAATTGATTTACTATTAACTACGATCTCACCCAGCCCTCTCCTATGGCTAGGAGAGGGTTTCTGCAGAAATGCATAAAATGACCAGCTGATGATTGCAATTCCCAGTATCAAAAAGAATTTATCTTTCATCCCGTTAGAGATAGGGAGCGCTAGCGCTTCCAAGGTTATTTATAATTTTTTGGTTATACCACATAAGTAATCTCTAATGGGATTCACAAAATAAGTATAGCAAAACCCCGATCTAGGTCGGGGTTTTGCGGATATCAAGGTTAAACCTTGATTACATCGGTCGGCGGTTCATGCCGTTGCCGTTTCGAGGCTCGAGCGGACGCGCGACATTGACGGTGAGCTTCCTACCTTCGAAGTCCTGGCCGTTGAAAAGTTCAATAGCCTTCTGGGCTTCCTCCTCGCTCGCCATTTCGACGAAGCCGAATCCTTTGGATCGGCCGGTCATGCGATCGATGATAATTGCGGTGGAAACAACATTCCCCGCCTTCGAGAAAGCTTCACCAATGGAAGCTTCGGTCGAGGTGTAAGGAATGCCGCCAACGTATAACTTGGTTGTCATTTACTTAACTGATCAGCATTATTCTAAGACCATGTAAGTGCTGATCTCTCTCATTTCGCGCTCTCTCTCGGTTTTGCCTCAAGTAACCTCTCAACGAGACCTTACATACCCACATTATAGCACACGAGGTTATTAGACGCAACGCTGTGGATAAACTTACCCTATCGCCTGAAGTAGCTCTTGAACTTATCCCAGACAAGGAAGCGGATGCCGAGGAGTTCGAGTCCGATGAAAATGAGCCAGGAGCCGGGAGTAAAAGGCGTTACAAGCGCAAGAATGCCGATAATGATCAGGAGAACTCCTAAAACTTTTTTGAAATTCTTTTTCATCTGAATTAAGTAAGTATAGCTTGAATTATGGAAAAGGAGGGCAGTCTTGAGAAGACTGCCCTCCGACGGGGTGGTCAGGCGAAGATCTCGCTGGCGTAGCGCTTGGGAAAGAGACGGAACTTGATCCGGTCAAGAATGGTAACATTCACCTTGCCCCACCGCGCGAGATTCACGAACGTTGTACCATACAAGACCGTGAAATCCTTGAAGCGGTGGTCCACCGGATTTCCATAGTGAAATTCCGGAATGGCATCCCATCCAACCTCTTCCCACTCCAGGCCGTTGATCAGACGCGTATTGTTGGTGAACTGGACAAACTTGCCGCCCTGTTTGTTGGTCAGACGAATGTCCGCCACCTCGTACATGGCACCGAACCTTCCGATGGCTTCATCAATGGGAATCGTCCGTCCCTTGCCGGGCGTCCATATCAGGCCATCTCGTTGCCCATCCTCGTAGATGTCCATCTGGAAGATCGGCATGGGATGGCCCTTCAGATGGAGAAACTCTTGAGCTTTCTTGAGCCCGCCGAGCGTCGGTTTGTAACCCATATTACTCCCTCCATTCAATGTTCATCTAGATCTAGGCTAAGAAATAGCATACTGTACAATAAAAGTCAATGGCGGAAGCGGAGAGATTCGATTTTCTTATGGAAAATTACGGGAAAGCACCCCGTGCTTTCCTTCGAATCTCTCCTCGACTCGGGTATGACAAATTTTAATACTAAAGACGTATCAAAATTTGTCATTGCGGAAGCGGAGAGATTCGAACTCTCGATACCTTGCGGTATGCCACGTTTCCAACGTGGTGCACTGGACCACTATGCGACGCTTCCTAATCGAAGATCATACTAACTTAATTTCCGCTTTTTTAAAATCCTTTGGGTAATTTAATTCTCAGATCTCTTTCCAAAACATTCGCAATAATTCTTGTTTTATCTTCTAAATTATCGAGTCTGCGACCATAATGATTTTCTATTTTAATTAAGCGATCATCTATGACCCCCATCATCTCACGTGCTTTTTCAAATTCATTTCTAAACTCCAGCTTCACGGAGCTTAATTCGACCTTAACATCATCAAGACCTCTGGCTACCATGCCTGCCAAATCCTCATTTGTAATTTCCTTTTTAGAGCGTTTTTTCTTCATTTTATTATTATACTATCGCTGTCATTTTCCTCAAAATCTCATCCACCTGTCTGATCTCGTCCAAAATGCCTCCGATCAAGTCATATTTCTTGGCTTCCTCAAATGTTACCCAAGCAAAATCGATGGTATCTCCTTCCGGATCAAGGCTGATATCTACTTCCCCGCCGACATAAGGGGCATAGCAAGAGAAACAGAATACTGGAATTCCATCCGGCCGGAGAAAGGTCATATCAATTAAGATTTTCGGCGCGCCAATATCGAGCCCTGTCTCCTCTTTAATCTCGCGCCGCAGAGATTTGTCCAAGACGTTGTACCAGAGATTCGGCCCGTGCTCGCTTCGAGGCGTATTTATATAATCATCGACCGTAAGCCCTCCGCCCGGGATAGTCCAGAGTCCCGGATGAGATTTTTTGTGTAACGCTCGGCGCGTGATGAGATAGGTAAAACTTGCCCCGTGGTCATCAGATTGTACAGGGTTCGATTTGTAAACCAGAGTGGTGGTGGTAATGCGATGGAGTTCTTTGTCTTTGATTTCTAGCGTCATAAAAACATTCTACCACCTACCACTTGCTCCTCCACCACCACTCATTCCCCCGCCAAAGCCACCGAAACCTCCTCCACCACCACGATGTCCCCCACCAAACCAAGGAGGATGCCCGTCTTTCCAAGTACTCTTTTTATATGTTTTTGATACCCAAAAATCTAATAATAGGCCAAACAAGGTCATTATTAAAATACCTTTAAGCGACCAGAAGAACACCCCTCCAAAGATTGCCCCCAAAATTCCACCAAACCACCAAGACTTGCTCGGAGCTAAAAGCCTAATACCATAAAAAATCATGAAAAGGATGGGATAAATGAAGTTTGGGAAAAGATTGTCATTTTTCTCTTCTACTTCTCCCAGCTCTCCTGCCTCAACCTTTTGCATTATCCTATTTACTGCCTCAATCACTCCCCCGTCATAGTCATTATTTTTGAAAGCTGGGACAAGATTTTCTCTAATAATTCTAGAGCTTTCTATGTCTGTAATTATCGGCTCAAGGCCATAGCCCACTTCGATCCGCATCTCACGATCATCTCGAGCAATTAAGAGAAGTAGACCATTGTCTTCTTTTGCCTTGCCTATCCCCCACTTTTCAAAAAGTTCAACCGCGTAAGTCTCTATTGTCTGGTCACTCGGAAGCGACTCGATAGTGACAATGGCGATCTCATGCCCGGTTTCGCTTTCAAATTGAGAGAGAGTGGCCTCAAGACTAGAAACCGTCTCGGGTTTGAAGAGATTGGCAAAATCATTCACATGCCCAAGAGGAGCTCCTGGGTCTATATAGCCCAGGAGCGATAGAGGATTTAAGAAGCAGAATGTAAGAATAAATCCAGTTATCCAATTCATAAATCCTAAATCCTGAATCTTAAATCTACTCAAATTGTACCGTTGGAACTTGTTCTGCGCCAGAAGCGGCTTCAAAGTATGCTCGGTTATTGAAGCCTGTGAGAGCTGCCAGTATATTTCTCGGGAAGCGCTTGATGGTGGTGTTATACTCTCGTACTGTGTCATTGAAGCGAGTTCTCTCAACTGCCACGCGATTCTCAGTCCCTTCTAGCTGTGCCATAAGATCTTGTACCGTAGCAGCAGACTGAAGCTGTGGATAATTCTCGACAATCACGAGCAATCGGCCCAAGGCGCTTTCCACTTGGCTTGCCGCGGCGGCTCTCTGGTCGGGAGTTTGAGCTCCGGCATAGCGAGTGCGGGCTTCGGCAATTTCGCCAAAGACTGCTTGTTCTTGATTAAGCACAGCTTTTACCGAACTTACCAAGTTAGGAATAAGATCGAAGCGCCTCTGATACTGTGTCTCCACCTTTGCCCATTGAGCGTCGGCATTTTCATTTAGCGTCACTAAGCCGTTATAGCCCGAGAAGCCCCATAAAGCAACCAAAAAAACTGCAGCAATCAAAATAATTAATCCTTTTTTCATGCTATTTATTTTAACACCTTAAGCGCTTAGTAATCCATCCCGTGGTTGTGAGGATCTTCCTTTTCTGCCTTAGGCTCCTCGGCGATGGCTACTTCTGTGGTAAGGAGGATGGCCACGGCAGAGGCTGCATTCTCGAGAGCGAGGCGAGTAACTTTGACCGGGTCGATGATGCCCGCCTCGAACATGTCGGGCACGAATTGGTCGGCAAGAGCGTTGTAGCCGGAGTTTATTCCGCCTCTCAAAACTTCGTTCAAAACAACTCCGTCTTCTTTGCCAGCATTCCGGGCAATCTGGCGCAAGGGCTCCTTGAGCGCTTCGACCACCGCCATGTAGCCCGCGAAGAATTCAGACTCTTCAGAGCTCCTTAGCCTCTTGGCTTCATTGGCTTCGATAAATTTGGCTTCGAGCTTTTTAGAAACTTTGGCAAAAGCGCTGCCACCGCCGGCAACGATCCCCTCGGCAATGGCAGCTTTAGTAGCATTAACGGCATCCTCGATTTTCAATTTCAGATACTTCATCTCGGTCTCGGTGGCGGCGGTGGCATTGATCACGGCCACGCCGCCGGTAAGCTTGCCGATGCGTTCGTCAAGCTTTTCAATATCATATTTTGAAGTAGTATTCTCCCTTTGTGCGCGTAAAGCCGACACCCTCTCCTCTATTGTCGACTTCTTGCCCTTGCCGCCCACAATTACCGTCGAGTCCTTCGTTGAGACGATACGCGCCGCGCGGCCCAATACCGATAGCTCAGCTTTCTCAAATGTTAGGCCCACGTCTTCAGAGATCACTTTCGCTCCGACGGTTACGGCAATGTCGCCTAGAAATTCTTTTTTCTTGTCGCCATAGCCAGGTGTCTTGACTGCCAGCACGTTGAAGGAGCCTCGGAGTTTATTGACGACAAATGTCGTTAGCGCTTCTCCATCCACATCTTCGGCAATAATTACCAAGTCCTTTTTGCCGCTTGCGGCAAGCTTCTCGAGTAGAGGCAAAATGTCTTTGATCGCCGAAATTTTCTTGTCGGTAATAAGTATGGCCGGGTCTTTGTATTCCGCCTCCATCCTTTCGGCATTAGTAATCATGTATGCCGAGACATAGCCCTTGTCGAACTCAAGGCCTTCGACGATCTCCGAATCGATGCCCATGGACTGCGATTCCTCGACTGTGACCACTCCGTCCTTGCCAATTTTCTTGATTGTATTGGCGATGATGGTGCCGATCTTCTCCGACTCGGCCGAGATTGTGGCCACCTGTTTTACCTCGGCATCGGCCTTGATGGGCTTGGCCATTTTCTTCAGCGCATCGACGGCGTCAGCGGTAGCGGACTCGATGCCGCGTCGAATGCCCATAGAGTTCCTTCCGGTGACCGATTTCTCAAGCCCTTTGGCAAACAATGCCTGTGTCAAAACAACGGAAGTTGTGGTGCCGTCACCCGCGGAATCATTGGTTTTAGAAGCAACTTCTTTCACAATCTCGGCGCCCATGTTCTCGAATTTGTCGGCAAGCGTAATGTCTTTGGCAATCGTAACGCCGTCATTTGTTACGGTAGGAGCACCGTAAGATTTCTCAAGCACAACGTTCCTGCCGCGCGGACCGATGGTTATTCTCACTGCGTTTGCCACCGCGTCAACGCCCCTCTTCAGAGCATCCCGCGCGTCTTGATTGAAGAGAATCTTTTTCGCCATATTTCTTTATTTATTTGATTATCGCTAAAATATTTTCCTCTTTTATTAAATACAATTCTTCTCCGTCCATCTCTATCTCATCGTAGCTGTATTTAGAGAAAACAACCGTGTCGCCGACTTTCACTTTCTTGGTTTCGCCTACTGAGAGCACCTTGCCTTGCGCCGACTTCTCTTTGGAAACGCTATCAGGAAGAATGATGCCGGAGGAAGCTTTCTTGCTTTTCAAATCCTCTTCAGTAAAAGGCCTGACCAAAACTCTTTCTCCTATAGGTATAATTTTCTTCATAGCGCCGAAATTATATGCCGCACGTATAAAATGTCAACTGCCGAGCGAGATGAGCTGTTGCCAAAAAGTCAAAATGAAGTAAAATGGTACCGTACATCAATGGTCCAGGCTCTTCCCTACATCCAGATTGTCCTAAGCGTTCTTCTAGTGGCCGGCATCCTCCTCCAACGTTCCGAGGCAAGTCTCGGATCAGCATTCGGGAGCGATTCGGCTGGTGGAACTCGCTTCACGCGGCGCGGATTTGAAAAAACTCTTTTCAACGGTACGATTCTTATTGCCGTACTTTTCGTACTCTCCGCCTTCGCCTCTCTGCTCCTCCCTCGCTAGCGCAAAATGATCCCATTAGAGATTAAAATGGTGATATTATTACAGGTGAAAAATAACTACGGACACGCTTGCGTGTCCTATCTCTAACGGGATGACTTACAAAGAAATAAGGGCGCTTATACTCAAGCGCTTCAATATCCCCAAAGCCCGCCCGATCGCTAAAACTTTGAGCTCTTTTACCCTGGCGGAGAAAACGGCTTTTTATTTTTTCTCCTCCCTCTTTATTCTCTCTGGTTTCCTCATGCTCTGGCAGGTAAGTTCCGCCTTCCTCATGGAAGTGCCGATACAAGGAGGCACTCTCTCGGAGGGCATCGTGGGAAATCCGCGCTTCATTAATCCCGTTCTAGCCCTCTCGGAAGCGGATAAGAACTTGACCGCCCTCATTTATTCTGGCTTGGTGCGCCTTACCCCGGACGGCGAGATTGTCAATGATCTCGCAAGCCATATTAGCGCTTCTCTAAACAACTTAGTTTATACCGTGACCATAAGCGACAAGGCGCGATTCCATGACGACAAGCCTGTAACGGCTGACGACGTAATCTTCACTATTGCCAAAATTTCCGATCCTGTCATCAAGAGTCCCCGCCGCGGCAACTGGGACGGCGTCTCTGTCGCGAAAGTTGATGAGAAGACGGTCGTCTTTACCTTGAAGCGTTCTTACGCGCCGTTTATCTACAATCTCACAACCGGCATTCTGCCCAAACACATCTGGAACAATGTTACCAATGATGAATTTTCCTTCAGCCAGTTCAACACCCTACCAGTAGGCTCCGGACCTTACGAAGTGGAGCGCGTGGAGAGAAACGAGGGCGGTATCCCTGATTATTACAAATTGAAGCCGTCGAGCGGCACCATGGGGCGCAAACCGTACATTAAGAATCTTGTTTTCCATTTCTATCCGTCTGAGACTGCACTACTTAAGGCTTACGATGGCGGAGAGATTGACGCAGTCTCCGGCATCACTCCCGAGAATATGCCGAAGATCGGCAGCAGCCAAATCATTGATTCTCCCCTGCCGAGAATCTTTGCCGTCTTTTGGAACCAGAACCGGTCGAAAGTTCTTCAGGACAAAGAGGTGAGGCGTGCGCTCGATCTCGCCGCGCCCAAAGAGCGGATAGTGGAAAATGTTTTAGGCGGCTACGGCTACGCAATCGACGGCCCGATTCCCGCCGGCATTTACGACTGGAGTTCAATAAAAAAAAGTGAAGAAACTGATGAAGAGCGCCTTGCCCGCGCCAGGCAGATTCTATCCAAGGACGGCTGGGTACTTGATCTCGAAGACGGAGTGTTGGAAAAAAAGTCCGGATCTGCTAATATAACATTGTCGTTTTCCATCTCTACCGGGGATGCGCCTGAATTACGTCAGGTGGCGGAGGAACTTAAGAGCGCGTGGGAGAGACTTGGCGCCAAAGTCGAGATTCTCGTTTTTGAGACCGGAGACTTAAACCAGAACGTCATCCGGCCGCGCCAATTTGAGGGACTCCTTTTCGGTGAGGTGGTCGGGCGAGAAGCCGACGTTTACCCATTCTGGCATTCCTCGCAGAGAAACGACCCGGGATTAAATATCGCCCTCTACGCCAATACTAAGGCCGACAAGTTCCTCGAAAACGCCCGTTCAACCAAAGATAAGGATGTCGCGGAGAAAGATTATCTCGCTTTCCAGAAAGAGGTTCAGGCCGATCTGCCCGCCGTCTTCCTCTACACGCCGAGCTTCCTCTATGTCTTGCCGGATTCCGTCAAGGCAGTGCGATTGGGTCCCTTAGCCCAGGCACCGGACAGATTCCTCGGCATCAGAGACTGGTACATTGAGACTGATTTAGTATGGAAGATTTTCATCGATCAAATTTAAAATTTACAATTTAGAATTTACAATGAAAATTTAATGAAAATTAAAAATTAGAAATTGAAAATTATGATTCCTACTTTCACACATAGTCTCCGGCAGAAAAGCATGCGCCGCAGGTCGAACTCCCCGATCCCAATGAAGAAACCTCACGATATCATCCCTCCGGTGGGCGATGCTATTCGCATCGTTCCGCTCGGCGGCGTCGAGGAAATCGGCAAGAATATGACGGTCATCGAGTACGGCAACGACATCATCGTGGTTGACGTAGGCATCCAGTTTACCGACGCTGAAACTCCCGGCGTCGATTACATCTTGCCGAATGTCAAATATTTGGAAGACAGGAAGGATCGCATCCGTGCCATTGTCATCACTCACGGCCACCTCGACCACATCGGCGGCATCCCCTACCTCATCACCAGGCTCGGTAATCCGCCTATGTGGTCGAGGTGGCCCGGCGCCCTCCTTATCAAGAAGCGTCAAGATGAATTCCCTCAACTGCCACCGCTTGACCTGCGCATCGTCGAAGCAAGCGACAAATCCATACCGCTTACGAGTAATCTCAAACTGCGCTTCTTCGGCCTCACTCACTCGATTCCCGACTCGACCGGCATTATCATCGAAACTCCTTACGGCGACATCGTTAATACCGGTGACGTGCGCGTCGAGAACGAAGCCGGCGTGCCAGCAGAGAAGGAGGTCGAGCAATACAAGATGTTCAAGGATCGGAACATCCTTCTCTTTACCATGGATTCGACCGGCATTGATAAACCCGGCTTCTCGCCTTCCGAATCCTCGATTTTAAAGAACATCGACTCAATCGTCTCACAGGCACCCGGACGCGTTATTATCGCCACTTTCGCCTCGCAAGTGGAACGCATCATCGAATTTATCAACACTGCGCGCCGCTATGGCCGGAAGGTGGTCATCGAAGGCCGGAGCATGAGAACCAATGTTGATATCATCAAACACTTAAATCTCGTCGATGTCTCGCACATCGTGCCGGTCGAGGAGATTGAAAAACTGCCGCCTAATAAAGTGCTGATGATTGCCACCGGGGCGCAGGGCGAGGAATTCGCGGCCCTGATGAGAATGTCCAACAAAACCCACAAATACGTCCGCCTGCAAAGAAGCGACACCATCATCCTCTCTTCATCCGTAATTCCCGGCAATGACCGCGCTGTGGAGAAACTCAAAGACAATCTCTATCGACACGATGCCAAGATCATCACTTATCTCGATTCGGACGTGCATACTTCTGGACACGGCAAGCGCGGCGAGCTCGAATGGGTGCACAAACAGATTCCATACAAATATTTCATGCCCGTGCACGGCAGCCACTTCCGTCTCAAGATGCACGCGGAGCTTGCCGCCGGTTTAGGCTGTCCGCGCGAAAACATCATTGTGCCGGACAACGGCTCGATTATTGAAATCCGCGAAGGCGGCAAGCAGTTTATGAAGCTCGCCGAGAAAGCACCTTCGGACGACATGGTGGTCGAGGGATTGAATATCGGCGACATCTCAGAAGTGGTCATCAGGGACAGGAAGATGCTCGCGGGCGATGGCATCTTCGTGGTGATAGCGCTTGTGAACTCCCGAAACGGCCGGCTCAAGAAATCACCGGACATCATTGCACGCGGCTTCGTCTATTTGCGCGAATCGCAAGAACTTTTAAGCGAGGCGAGAAACATTATCCGCCGCTCGATCGAGTCAGCCACAGTAGGTGCCAATCCTATCGACTTCGATCTCGCTAAGAACGCGGTCTCCGAAGACGTCTCCCGCTTCCTTTTCCAGCGTACTGCTAAAAAACCGATTGTCATTCCGGTTATTTTAGGCGTTTAACCCGCCTGCCTGCTGGCAGGTAGACAATCCACAAGATATCCACAGTTTTTGTTTGACGTAGATTTTGCTTGATGCAAAATTATATATGCAAAGCGCTCTCCGCAAGGCGGGCGCTTTGTATTTTCATTCCAGGTTATAATTAATTTATGCTTCGGCTCATTCCCGCTTTTATCATAAGTATTTTTCTTTCGCTCAACTTCGGCGTCCTGATCTACGTCAATTCGACATTCCTCGGCGGCTTCTTCCCACAAAATATCGTAAGCATCATCTTCCTTCTCGCCTCGGCGATAAATATCCTGCTTTTCCTATTTGCCCCTAAACTCTTCAACAAGTTCGGCAAAGAGCGGCTAATGTTCCTCTACCTTTTTGCTACTACCTTGGGCGCTCTGGGCCTTGCTTCCGCCGGAAGTGGCTTATCCGCCGCGATTGCTTTCATCATCTATGAGAGCTTCATCTTCATGATCTACTATTCGCTCGATATCTTCGTCGAAGAAGAATCTCCGGACAAACATACCGGCGAGATCCGGGGCATCTACTACACTCTGATCAACGGTGGCATTGCCGGCGGACCACTACTTCTCGCCCTCATCTCCGCCAATGACAACTTGAAACCCGCCTACCTTCTGGCCGCGGCACTCCTCGTCGTACCAATAATTCTCTCCCTCATGATCTTCTTCAGAAGAAGTGCGCCAATCGTAAGACGCGAACACTCCGGTTTGTCATGGAGAATCTGGTGGAAGAAGAGAAACATCCGGGCCGTGAGTCTCGCTAAACTCGCCCTCGAAACCTTCTACGGCGTGATGGTCATCTATGCGCCCTTATATCTCCATGGGGAGCTCGGCTTCGAGTGGTCGGAGCTAGGTATCATCTTTGCCATCATGCTCCTGCCCTTCGTGATCCTCGAGTGGCCGGCGGGAGAGTTGGCGGACCGCTTCTGGGGCGAGAAGGAGATGATGAGCGTCGGCTTCTTCCTCATGGGTGTCATGCTTCTAGTCATGCCGTTTTTGAGTAAGGCATTTTTTACTTGGATGATTATCCTTCTCGTCTCGCGCGTTGGAGCAGCGCTCGTCGAGATTACGACCGAGAGCTACTTTTTCAAAAAAATTGATGCGTCCGATACCGGCATCTTGGCCATCTTCCGCATCCTGCGTCCCGCGGGTATCATGTTTGGCGCTGCTATCGGCGTTTTGAGCATCAATTTTTTCTCAATCGAGAAAATTTTCTTCGTTCTCGCCTTAATCGTCTTCTTCGGCATGCGCGAAGCATTGTATTTGAGAGATACTTTATAAAATTTCTAATTGATCTAATTTATAATTATTCTAATTAACCTAATTATTCTAAAAAAATTAATACGTCAGTTGTCTGCTATAGCTATATACTAACGTATGATAAATTTTCATTTGATATATCGAATGAATTAAGCAAACAAAAAGGCCTCATCGTGAGATGGGCCTTGTAAGAAACAGAGGGTGGTCCAGACTTTTTCATCAGCGTTTTCGCCCGAGTTTTCGCTCGATTAGCCCACACGCGACACGCGCGACACGCGCGATTCGGGGCCGTGGCATACGCCGCAATAATCATCTTGGACCATGGGTTTGGACTTCCTCTCCCTGGCTTACCTCACCGGGCCGTGCCGGTTTCTTGGTATTCCGCTTCCACATCCTCGTCGGCTTACGTAGCTCGCAGATGTGTTTGTAGCGGACATGCGCCTGAGCAGTCTGTTCCGATTGTGTCGCCACACAGCCCGTGGATCGACGGGCGCAAATCTGGCGCAGTTGCAGAACAACTCCACCCCAACTTTACCCTCTATATCTAGCTTAGCATACTCCAGTTTATTTGTCAAGCAAAGTAGAATAATATAGCTTAAAATAAGGACTTTATCGACTCTTCCACTCCTTTAGTTCGCTAGCTTTTACTTCTATCCTGTCGGCTTTACGGAGGTGTTTGATTTGAGATGGTGTGAGAATGTCAAAGTGCGGAGATTTGTCGAGTTTGTGGGCGAGCCAAGCCAGGTTTTCTTTGCTATTAATCCATACGACCTCACCCGGATTTGAGAAAAGCATGCTTTTCTCCTGCCCTCTCCTAGAGCTAGGAGAGGGTTGGGTGAGGTGGGTAAGATCGAATGGCTTCGAATATTTCCTCAAAGTTTTCCTGCCGTTGTTTATAAAATATTCGTGGAAGTAGGACATAGCGAGCTCTCTCACGCTTTTATAAATCGGGTCGCGGTAGCGGAGCACAGCATGATTAGTTTTCGATATTGCCCCCCAATACCTTCCCTCTTTAAATAGGGCGACTACGTGATCGAAGTCTGGTCGGACGGTGACAAGGTCAAGAAGGAGCGGCCGCCGACCTTGGAGCGCCAAGGCGGCGGCCGCGATCAAAGCCCCCTCAAAACAATGGGCTTTATTCCTCTTTAAGCTCACCTCAACGGAGTTATGCGTCTCCCCATGCTTCTCGAAGTTGAAAGGCAATTTATTGAGGAAATCCTGGACCTTGACCGGTGTTGAAAGATTTTTCAGCTTGCTTAATATCAAGATTTTTTCTTTAAAACAATTTTGATAAACGCCGAAAAAAGCGGATGCGGGCTCAAAGGCCTCGCCTTGAACTCCGGATGAAACTGGGTAGCAACGAAGAACGGATGCACATTTGCCGGAAGCTCTGCGATTTCGCAAAGACGCCCATCCGGAGAGACTCCGGAAAAGACGAGGCCTGCCACAGAAAGTTTGTCCACATACTCCGGATTTATTTCATAACGGTGTCTATGTCTCTCATTAATCTTCTCCGAACCATAGGCCTTGCTAGCTAAAGTACCTTTGCGAAGCACAGCGGGATAACTGCCAAGGCGCATGCTGCCGCCGTAATCGGCCCGGGCGAGTTTGTCCTTCTGTTCGTTCATAATGCCGACTACTGGGTGCGGCGTGTTCGTGTCAACTTCCATGGTGTGAGCTCTTTTGAGTTTGGCGACATTCCTTGCGTATTCAATGACGGCAAGCTGCATGCCATAGCAGAGGCCGAGATATGGAATCTTATTTTCCCTTACAAATTTTATGGCGCTAATAATGCCCTCTACTCCGTTCGACCCGAATCCGCCGGGCACGATTACGCCGTCAAAATTTTTAAGCTCGTTAACTTTCCTTTTGCCGGTTTCGTATTCTTTGGCGTTGATCCATTCGAGCTTCGGCTTAGTTCCCTGCCAATATGAAGAGAACTTTACCGCTTCGATGACGGAAACGTAGGCATCGGAGAGTACGAAGTCTCCCGTATCAAAATATTTTCCCACCACGGCAATATCCAGTTTCTTTTTAGCTGACTTGGCTTTGGATATGAATTTTCTCCATTCGACAAGATCCTTATGTCTTGGCCGCAGGCCAAAATGTTTGAGAATCTTCTCGCTCAATCCATCGCGCTCGAAATTTATCGGCACGTCGTAAATGCTGTTTATATCTGGAGCTGAGATAACGTTTTCCGGTTCAATGTTGCAGGTGAAAGCTATTTTGTCCTTGCGTTTCTGGTCGATCGGGTGCGGTCCTCGGGCGATAATCATGTCGGCCTGCACGCCGTGAGCGTTAAGCTGTTTGACAGCGTTCTGGGTCGGCTTAGATTTCATCTCTCCGATTGATCCCGGTACCGGCAAATAAGAGACGAGGATAAAGAGTACGTCATACGGGTGGCGTCTCTTTATCACGCGGGCCGCCTCGATAAACATGACGTTCTGATAGTCGCCGATCGTGCCGCCGATCTCAACCACGGTAATATCGGATTTCGAAAGCCGCGCTCCTCCTTCGATCCTCTCCACTATCTCCTCGCGAATATGGTCCGCATCAACAAAACGGCCACCGTACTTTAGAGCCCTTTCCTTATCTATGACCGACTTATAGACCATGCCGCTTGTCATGTAATCGGCATTGTCCAAATCTCGATTGAGAAAACGTTCATAATTCCCCATGTCTTGGTCTGTCTCAAGCCCGGAATCGAGCACGAAGACTTCGCCGTGTTCAACCGGATTCATGGTGCCCGCATCAACATTTAAATAAGGATCAGCCTTCATCAGGCTGATCTTAAAACCTTTTGACTGGAGTATCGTTCCGATGGAAGATGTGGCAACGCCCTTGCCTACCCCACTCATAACACCTCCGACTACGAAAATAAATTTATGCCTTTTCCTTGATTTCATTTAGCAGATTTTAACACGAGAAGCTAATCCCCAAAAATTTCCATAAACCTCTCTGGGTCAATTGACACGCCGCCGATTCTTATCGTGAGATGAAGGTGCGGGCCGAGCACATAGCCGGTGTCGCCGGAGTATGCAATCAATTCTCCTTTGTTTACCTTTTTGCCTTCTTCAACTTCTATCTTTGATAAATGCATGTAGATAGTGTGGAGTCCGAGGCCGTGATCGATGATGATGGTGTAGCCATAATTCCTCAAAAAGCGAGTGAACACTACTCTGCCAGAATTCATTGCCTTGACCGGTGTACCGACCTTGGCGCGGAAGTCGGTGCCCTTGTGGCTAATATTCGACAAGCCGGTAATGCGCGAATAGCCATAAGTATCGGTCACAATAATCGGTGGATCGATCGGCAGACGGAAATTGCCTTCCCAAAGTTTCTCATCGGCCGACGGCACGGCACTTATGAGCCGGCCCTCTTCCACAAGAGTATTTATAAGTGTCCGTTCGGCTTCAGGTGTGTCACCGCCGAGTTTATCCGGGATTCCTAGAGGCACTTTGGCAATGTAGCGCTCGCCAACAGCGAGTTTTGATTTAATATTTTTGCCATCCAACAACTCTAGCTTGATCGGGAAAGAGCCTGTGCCACCGCGTAAATCGAATCCGACAAGCGCCGAACGCTTGCCATTATGAATAAAGGTTTTCAATGTCTTGCCGTTTAATTTTAAAGACCTTGCCGTAGTAGTACCATTTACAACTATAAGAGCCGGATCGCCCTGCTCAATCCTCTCCGGCAAAATTGAAATGGAAATTTCCTCTGACTCCTGCATTATCGGCTGTTGGTCACTTGGCG
>Ga0209542_10000514_pt1 | contig 93696 bp, 97 predicted proteins | sample RifCSPhighO2_01_FD_184028 | JGI IMG/M metagenome (GOLD analysis project Ga0209542, IMG submission 184028) | Soil microbial communities from Rifle, Colorado - Rifle CSP2_plank highO2_0.1 (SPAdes) (version 2) | ecosystem: Environmental > Terrestrial > Deep subsurface > Rock core/Sediment ...
TTTAGCTACAAAACTGAGCACCCCGCCCTCTAAGCACCTGGACCTTTTTTGGATATTTATTTTTATATTTAGTTTATTCATATAGCTACATATTTATTCTCCGCGCATAGAGGGCGGGGTAAGGTCGCCCTTATTTCTCTTGTTTTGGTTTTTTGGTTCCGTAACCTGATCTTTGCTGTTTTCGGGCTTCTATTCCTGCAGTGTCTAAGACCCCACGGATAATATGATATCGCACTCCCGGTAAATCTTTGACGCGCCCGCCTCGAATTACGACTACCGAATGTTCTTGTAAATTATGGCCTTCTCCTGGAATATAGGCAGTAACCTCATGGCCGTTAGTAAGCCTAACGCGCGCAACTTTACGTAGTGCCGAGTTGGGTTTTTTGGGGGTAGTGGTAAAAACCTTTAAACAAACTCCTCTTTTGAAAGGCGAAGCAGTTTTAACTGGCCTATTTTGTAAAGTATTAAAATACTCCCCCATTGCCGGAGATTTACTCTTATAGATTTTTGGCTTGCGCCCTCTTTTTACTAATTGCCTATAGGTAGACATTGTGCCAGGTAGTAGAAACTCGACAGTAATTTATTTTGGCTGCCAGGCAGCAAGCGAGTTTTCACTACCTGGTATGAGAAATATAGTATCAGAATCATTGGTGAGTAGCAAGTAATAAATAGTCACTAAGTAAAAATCACTCTTTTCTATATTTAAAACAGCGGGTGGCCAACCAAGAAGGCGTAAGTCCAATAAATTATTGGGGTGATTAATTGAAAGCCAAAAAGTATAAAGAATATTAGAATATAAAACCCATATTGGGTTAGGAACCGGCGCGCATTATCATATTTTGAAGGCAAGAGAGCAAAAAGTATACTGGCTCCGTCTAAGGGCGGAATAGGCAAAAGATTAAAAATAGCTAAAAGAATGTTAATCAAAACCACTACGTTAAATAATATTAAGAGAGGCGCTACGGTTTCTAGCCCAGCAAAAGGATTAATGATTCGGATAATGATTGCAAAAATAGCGGCTAATATAAGATTGCTTAAAGGGCCAGCTATGCTGATGAAAGCGGCTCCGGAACGAGGATTTTTTAAATTCAGCGGATTATAAGGCACTGGTTTTGCCCAACCTAAAATAAATCCCCCTGCAGAAATTAAATATAAGCTTAAGGGCAAAATTATCGATCCAATCGGATCAATATGTTTAAGCGGATTTAAAGTTAAACGGCCTGCATCTTTTGCGGTGGTGTCCCCTAATTTCAAGGCCATAGCGCCATGAGAAATTTCGTGGATGATGATGGAAAAAATTAGCGCAACGAATTGAAAAATTAAAAAGAAAATGCTGTCCATATTTATAATCATACAATTGACCCATAACATTTGACAATTAGCCATAATAAAAAAACCGAGCACATAAAACTTATGTGCTCGATAAATTTTTATATTTTCTTGAGAGCTTGATTCAGGTCATCAATCAAATCCTTGGGGTCTTCTCGACCAATAGATAATCGCAACATCGCATCAATGATTCCGGCTTTTTCTCTGTCTGCTGGCGACATCTTTCCGTGCGTGGTTGTTGTCGGATGAATTACTAGCGATCTAGCTTCACCGATATTAGCGGCATGCCAGAAAAGTTTCAGAGATTTTAATACAGTCCAGGCTTCATTTTGCCCGCCTTTGACCTCAATGGCCATTAGTCCGCCAAAACCGTTGGGCATTAATTTTCGATTTTTTTTGGCTCTAGGTCCTTGAGTGGGATAAAAAACTCTTATTACTTTTTTATGATTTGCCAAGAATTGAGCAACTAATTCAGCATTTCGGCAATGTTCAGCCATTCTGCCAAAAAGTGATTCAATATGATAAGAAAGAATAGCAGCATTGTCTGGAGAAATACAGGGTCCGGTTTCTCTAAACCAGCCGTTTCGCATATCGTCTATTAAAGCTTTTTTACCAAGAATAATTCCGCCAATTACTTCTCCATCTCCCATATATTTAGAAAGCGAATGAATTACAATGTCTGCGCCAAGTTTAATCGGGTTAAGAAGCGCCGGAGTAGCTAAGGTGCTGTCTACCACCAGCGGCAATCGAAGATTGCGGGTGATTTCCGACAGTCTTTTAATATCAAAAATATCGATCAACGGATTGGATGGCGTTTCTACATATATAAATTTTGTTTCTATTGAGCCCATGCATTTATATGTAAAAGCGTCGTAATAGGCGTCTTGGTCAGGATTGGTTATAAAATTTACCGTTATGCCAAGTTGCGGTAAAAATTCTTGGAATAAATGAAAAGTGCCTCCGTAAAGCCGATTGGAAGAAATAATTTTGCCGTTACGATGGGCTAAATATTCCGCTACTAATTTGATTGCGGACATTCCAGAGGAAGTTACTAATCCGGCTTCCGCGTTTTCCATAGCCGCGATTTTATCTTCTAATCGGCCAACAGTCGGATTATTTATCCTGGTATAGACGAAACCGTTTTCTTTGCCATCAAAAAGTCTTTGCGCTCGTTGAGGCGACCCTAAGGGAAAAGCCACCACTCGCTGGACACTTTGCCGCAGTTCGCGATCTTGAAGCGATCCACCGCCATGAATTTCTAAAGTTTTAGGACGCAAACTAACAGGTTGCATCTGTCACCTCCCTAAATCAAAACTGTGTTTTGATCGGCTATAGCCCGATGGGCTCGCCCATTTAGGGGCGAACAATTTGCCAAGCAAATTGTTTTAGCCTTTTTGTTTATTATAAACGAACCGAATTTAAAATAACATAAACTTAATCTTTTAGCAAATGAAAACCGAGCGCATAAATTTATGCGCTCGGTAAAAGCGATTTAATAGACGTAGTTAATAGTTTCTCGTCTTTTGCATCTTCGCCGCTAATGGAAATTAATGCGTGGGCTACATTTTTCGGCAGAACAAATTCTTTTGATGCTTGAAAAAGTTCTTGCTGGCGCATTGGATCTAAAATACCGCGTCGTTCAAAATTGCGTTGTAGGACTTGGGGAGATTCCGGAGACATTAGAATAATTGCAACATTAATTTCAAAGCGCATTTGATATAATGCCGTTGCTCCTTTTGGGGTAATGGCAAAAATTCCAGAAGTTTTTTCAAGCGTAGAGCGTATTTCTGCTAGTGAAGTTCCATAATAATTGCCAAGATAATAATCTCGTTCTAAAAAACGGTGATCTTTAATGCCTTTTTCAAACTCTTCACGGGAAATAAAAGCATAAGATAATTTATCTTGTTCGCTTCTCGGTGGCCGCGTTGTGGTATTTTTTACTCTTGCTAGTTTAGTTTTAAACTGTTGTAATAATTTGTCGGTCCAAAAAGTTTTTCCAATCGCGCTTGGGCCGACAAGAGCAATTAAAATATTTTTACCACGCAGTTTTTCTAACGGACTGTCATATTTGCTTTTTAATTTTTCGTATTGTGTTTCCCATTCTAGATCAAAACTCGGGAAGGTTCGAATATCTTTTTTTTGTTTTAAACTTTCCGAAAGTTCTAACATAGTGCCGTCGGATACGCCAAATATTCCAGTGGCATCGCAAAACCCCATGACATGCAGCATAAATTTTAATGTTCGCGTTCTGCCGATAGATCCGCCTTCAAAATCTTCATACTCTCCAATATCAAAAGGAATAACTGGAACATACCCAAGTTCTCGCGCCGCTCTTCGAATGGGTTCTCTTAAATGACGAAGTCTTGTTGGAATCGCGCAATACATAATTTTCCCAGCCATTTGATCTCCTTTTTTAAGTTTTTGTTGGTAATGTTCTATTTTTATGTTAATAAAAATCCGTCCCGATGTCCATCGGGGCGGATTAATAATTATGAGGTTTTTAATCCTCTAGATAATAAATTTTGGCTAATAGTCATTTCATTCAGATAAAACTTCAGATGTTCTTTAGTGCCCACCTTCTTGCCTTTACCAGAACATTTGATGCCGCCGAAAGGTTGCCGGTCAACCATCGCGCCGACAATCGGGCGATTAATATAAACATTGCCAGCCTGAATTTTTTCTAAGAAGTAATCAATATCGCCAGTAGAACCGGTATAAATTCCAGCCGTAAGTCCGTAACGAGTAGAATTAGCAATTTCCAGAGCTCGATCTAAACTGCTAGCGTTTAAAATGAAAAGTACTGGGCCGAAAACCTCTTCTTGGATGTCTGGATGCCCATAAAATTCCCAAGGAAGATTATAGAAGACTACTGGGCGCGCAAACCAGCCGCCTTTTGGAATATCGGCTTTTTCAATTGTGTCAATTCCTTTTTGGGATATTCGCTGGATTCTTTCAGTAATCCGTTGATGAGCTGCCCCATCAATTACCGCGGTTAATAAATTATTTTCAGGATTTTCCGGATGGCCAATTTTTAACGAACCAAGAGAAATTCTGCTAATAAAATTTTTAATCCATTGATCATCGCGGCTGCCTACTAAAATGAGTCTTTGCAGGGCGGAACATTTTTGGCCATTAAAAGAAAATCTTGAGCGGATTACTCCAGCCATAGCTTCATCTAAATCGGCGCTGGGACAGATAATCAGAGAATTACTGCCGCCCATTTCTAAATCCGAGTTTTTTATTCCGAGCTTTCCTGAAGTTTCCAAAGCGGATTTTTCAATTAGTCGCCCGACTTTTTCTGAACCCGTAAAACTGATTTGCGTTACCGATGGCAAAGTTATTAAAATATTTCCTACTTCTTTGCCTCCTGGAAGATAAGCTAATAATTCCGGCGAAATTCCGGCATCCAAAAAATATTTTGTTGTATGCCAGCCGACTATTGGAGCTTGTTCCGCGGGTTTAAATAAAACCGGGCAACCAGCCGCCAATGACGCGGCTATTTTTTCTACCGAAAGAGAAAACGGAAAATTCCAAGTAGAGATTGCGGCGGTTGTTCCTCGCGGCCTAAATCTAGTTAAATTGCATTCCGCCTGGACATACGGTTGGCGCGTTGTATCTTTTCCATATTTTAATGCCGCTCGAGCATACAGCTCTAAAAAATCAATTGCTTCTTCAATTTCACCTAAAGCCTCATCCCAAGTTTTACTAATTTCGTAAACTAGTAAAGCCGCCATTTCAAATTTTTTCTCGCGAACAATTTGAGCGGTTTTTAAAAGATATTCAGCTCGCTTTTCCCAAGGAAGTTTTCTCCAAGATTGGCCGGCATGCTCCGCAGATTTTTCTGCGCAAGTGATTAGTAATTTGTCGGGCTGGAAAGTTACCCCCACTAATCTATTTTTATCAGCCGGATCATAAGAAGATAGAATTTCCGAAGTTATGTAGCCTCGGCCATCAACAATAATTGGATAAGTTTTTTGGCAAGTTATTTTTCTTTTTTCTAATGCTTCTAACATCCGCTTTCTGTTATCTGGATTAGTCCAATCAATATGGGGTTCGTTTCTAAATTCGTTCAAATTCATTCTGCCACCTCCTTGTATATAACTCTCTGGCGCGTTATGAGCCAAAATCGGCTAGCGCCAGGAGTGACGATGAAGATGTATGAAGATACTTCAAAGAGGAACGACGCAGGGATAGCCAATTTTGGCCATAACCCACAGGGATGAAAAAGTTATTTTGATCAATAACTTCGTTGCTCGGGTTCGGCGTGAGTCCATCACGCCTGCACCCTCGCGCCTAGTTCTGATCCAAAATAACTTTCATCGCGCTTAGAGCTTATATTCAAGGAGATGGCTGCACCTCTTTGTTTCGATTTTTCAAGGATTGAATGATTGCCAGGGATTTTTTTAATTCCTCCTTGGAGCTTTGCATAATGAAAGACAATTGGGATTCATTAATACGCCGCAAGAGATAAGCCATAGCTTCTGCTAAGTCACCTTTAGGGAAAAGAATCGGCATATAAAACCGAACTGGAATTTCTTTTTTAACTAATTCTTCGGCAATTGCTTCGCCAATTCCAAAAAGCACTTGGTATTCTGGAACAGGGTGAACGCGGTTTTGAGAATAACGTTCCGCAAAGCCTATGCTAGGAATATTGTGGGTAGCAGGAATAATTCGCAGGCCATTTTCAATCCCTTCGCGAAGCAGTTCGTGATAATTATCGTCAGTCTGCTGTTTGCCTTGCCAGACTGGCGGATGTTCCCAACCTAAAATTTCTGATCGATAACATTCAAAATCCCAATAAGCTCCCCGCACGAGTCTTACCCAAAGAGGATTTTTATAGTCGCTAAGAACTGCCAGTTTATTTAATGTTTCACCAGACGATCGGAGATAAGCTTGCAATACAAAACGGATTAAATTTCCAAACTCTTTATAGAGTTTTTTAAAAATTAAGAAATGAATTTCTCGGAAGTTGTATTCTTCCGCATCTAAATAAGCATGCCCACCAAATTTTTTAACGGCGATTAAAATTGGCCTTAATCTTTCACAAATCTTTTCCGAGGCATATTCTGGCGCGCAAGGATTAAATTGCGAATAAAATGCCGAACCTTTCAAAGAAATACTCAAACTGCTATAAGGAATTTTAGACCCAATTTCACCAATCAATTTAAGATAAGCTTCTTGATATCGAGCGGCTTCACTTTCAGAAATAACTGCCTCTCCTAGGATATCTAAATTTACTAAACAGCCTTTTTGAGAGTAGTTTTTTATCGCGTTCAGAACTTCTTTCGTGCCGTTACCAGCAATAAAACGGCTAGCAAATAAATTAATTCCTAGCTTTAAAGTTTGAAAAAACAGCCAGGGAGAGATTCTTGCTAAGAGAAAAAGCGGCAAGAATGGCAAAGGAAGGCCTCCTTTTAATGAGCCGAATTTTTCTCTAAATAATTTTGCTGCCGTATACGGAGATTCCAGACAGATGATTGCCGAGAGAAAACTAATAAATCTTTTGATAACCTCTGGATTTTTCCCAAACCAAGTAACTGGATTAGTAATTTGCATTCGTCTTCTTTCGTTTTTAGGATTTCAAAAAACCGGCATTATCATAACAGAAAATTTTCGTTTTAACAATCAAAAAAACCGTCTTTACGGGACGGTTTTTCCTTGCCGATGTTTTTTTAGATATTCCATTACTAGGGCGGTGGAGTTGTCCTCGGTGTCCATAGTGCTTAAAAATCGGAAAGAGCCTTTACCAAAAACATTTTCAATTAACCTAGCGACTGGCAGTAATTTGCCATTAAAATTGGTTGCAAAGAATATTTTCATTACGCCATCTTTTGATTGGAATTGATTTTTATGCGTTTCGTATATTCGATCAACAAGATAATATAAAACTTTGCGTTGATTGTAGTAACAAAAAGTTCCATATATTTTTCCGGTTTCATCAATAAACATTATTTCATCAACAGGAATGCCATTTTCTTTTGCCGCTTTTTCTTTCAATTTTTTTCCTTTTACCGAATTATTAAAATCTAAATTTTCTTTTAAATCAGGAATGCCGGCAATTAATTCTGGGAAGTAATGTTTTTCTATTTCTGCTACCACGGCTTCTGCTAATCCTTCAAATTTAGTAAAATCTCCTGATTCTTCTTCCTTTTTTTCTGTGGCATTTATTTCTAATCCCATTCTATGTATATTAGATTCGGTGCTAGTTATTTCAACATTAAGAAAATTCTTAAGGTGCACCATCTCATGGAAAGTAGTAGATATGCGATCAAACGGATGGATTAATTTTTCTGCATTTAAAATAATTCCTTGTAAACTATGAATGGTAGTTGCTACTGATTCTATTTCGTTTTCACCTCGTATTTGTAGGAAAATTGTTTGGGGAAGAACATGAATATTTCGTTCGGGTATATCAAAAGGTGTAGTGCCAGATGCCTCAATCAATTTATTGGTTATTTCATTAGCTTTTTTGATTGCAGATTTTTCAAAGGGCTTTTTATCATATTCAACCGCTTTTATCATTTCTACAATCTCGGATGGGAGATGTTCAAGATGTTTTTCTCCAAATCTTTCTAAAATAGATCGTTTTGCGGCAGCTTTTTTTTCTGGAGAAGATGGATTAAATATTGCCGGTTCTGGCCGTTCAAGTGGGGGTAATTTTTCAGGCATATCCAGATTTTATCAGACGAAGTTTATTTGCGCAATTAGTAAATTTTAGATATTATAATCATCAGTAATTTTGACAAATGAAAAGGCTAAAACAATTTGCCAATCAAATTGTTCGCCCCTAAATGGGCGAGCCCATCGGGCTATAGCCGATCAAAACACAGTTTTGATTTAGGGAGATAATCTATGGACAGAGTTATTTTAGAAAGTCCTTATGCCGGAGATGTGGAAGTTAACCTAAATTATTTACGTTTATGTATGCGCGATTGTTTGATGCGTGGAGAAGCTCCTTTTGCCAGTCACGGATTATATACGCAATTAGGCGTATTGGATGATTGTGATCTAGAGCAGCGCGCAATAGGCATTGAAGCGGGTTTAGCTTGGGGCACTGCCGCAAGGAAAACTGTTATATATATAGATCGAGGAATTTCTAGAGGAATGCGGTATGGAATAGAGCGAGCTAGTAAAGAAGGTAGGTTGGTGGAGTATCGCACGCTTCACCCAATTAGAATTGTGACTATTACTGGTTCATCTGGCGCGGGTAAAACCAGCATTATTAAAAAATTATTGGCGCAAAATCCGCTTTTTAAATTAGTAATAAGTTTCACCACCAGAACAGCAAGGTCGTCGGATCTTCCAGGAGAATATCAATGCGGAGTTTCTGCGGAAACTTTTGAGGCTTGGAATAAAGAAAATAAATTTCTTTGGTTGATTTCTGCGCACGGCAATTCTTATGGGACTCTTAAAGACTCTGTTGTTGACGCTCTTATCGGATCGGATCTTTCGTTTATGCCAATAGTTCCGGATGTTATTAAGCCTTTGCGAGATTATGCGGAAACTAAATTAACTGGGAGAGTTTTGTCTTTTTACATCCTATCTCCGCCAGAAGAAGAACTTCGCAGGCGCTTGAAGATTCGCGGCGAAGATGACGCAACCATCGAAAAAAGAGTCGGTGATTGCAAACAATGGGACGAAGCCGTGCAAAATTCCGGCATTCCCTACATTTTTATCACTAATGAAGAATTAGATCGTGGCGTTGAAAAAGCTTCCCTAGAGATTTTAAAATATCTTGGAGTTTATGATCCTATGTCTATACCAATATTAAATTCTTAATTAAAAAAGTAATACCCTCCGACGTTACGTCGGGGGGTATTTTATAAACATTACCGTTGACGGTAGTGTTATTTTTATATTGCGAAATACAGTAATAAATTTATCGATAGTATCAAATTCTTAGTGCTATCCTATAGGATAGCACTAAGAAAATCAAAGCTAAATTATTTGATATTAAATATCTATTTTAATTAAAGATTTTTTATGAAATCCGTCTTTGCAACCGCATTGAATCAGCGGCTTGCCGCTATAAGAACAAGTTTTTGATTGGCACGGAGTGGGCTTGTCAGAAATTCCTTTACACTCCCCTTCGCAAAAATAATGGATAATGGAATGTGTATGTTTGCGTTTTTTATAGATATAAAAGCCGACTAAAGCAATAATCAGCACTACTAAAATTATATCTCCTATTTCGCTGTATTTTCTAATTACAGTCCAATTGCTTCCTAAGTAATATCCTAAATAAGTAAGAATGGCATTCCATAAGCCCGCGCCAAGGGTTGTATAAAAAATAAATTTTACGAGATTCATTTTTCCGGTACCGGCGGGAATAGATATCAAATGCCTGACCACCGGAACAAAACGGCTGATAAAAATCGTTTTATCGCCAAAGCGTTCAAAAAATCTTTCGGTAATTACTAAATCGTGCTCATTTAATAAAAGATATTTTCCGTATTTTGTAATTAAAGGCCTGCCGCCGTATAAACCCATATAATAAGAAATTAAAGATCCGATAATACTGCCTAGGGTGCTGAAAAGAATAATTAACCAAAAAGACATCTGACCGGAAAACCAGAGCATTCCAGCAAAAGGCATCACTGCTTCGCTCGGAACTGGCGCCACCATACTTTCTAAAGCCATTAAAACCACAATGCCGGCATATCCAGCAGTAGAAATTATATCGGTAAAAAGATTTATTAACGGTTCAATCATGTTGATATATGAATATTATAATAGTTTTGTTGAATATCTCAAAAAAATGAGATAACCTGAAGCAAATATGGTGGGGTCGCATAGTGGCCTAGTGCACCGCCTTGGAAAGGCGGCATACCGCAAGGTATCGAGAGTTCGAATCTCTCCCCCACCGCCAGACAGAAGATTGGATTTTATAAAAAATCCCCCGGCAAAATCGCCGAGGGATTTTTTTTATTTAATACTCCCCCATTCCGGGCATTCCTCCGGGCATCGGGCCAGCTCCTGCTGAAGAATCCTTTTTAGGAATATCCGTTACTGCCGCGCCAATGGTTAAATAATTTCCCGCAACAGAAATAGCATTTAACAAAGCCACTTTGGTTACTTTTAAAGGATCAACGATCCCAGCTTGTTTAAGATCAACTACTTTTTGAGCGTTGCCGTCAAATCCTTTCCAACTATCTTTTTTAGAAAGATTTTTTAAAATTTGATCTATATTTTGTCCGCTATTAGCAATAATCGCTTTAATTGGGGCTTCGGTTGCCGCTAAAAGAATTTTGCTGGCGGCGTCCGATTTTCCTTCTAGTTCCGCGCCCGCGTTATATAACGCCATGCCTCCACCCGGCACAATTCCCTCTTCCATAGCCGCGCGAGTTGCGGCAACCGCGTCCTCTACTCGTTGCTTTAATTCTTTTTGAGCAGATTCCGTTGGCGCGCCTACTTTAATAATTGCTACGCCGCCAGAAAGTTTGCCAATTCTTTCTTGAAGTTTTTCTTTATCAAAATCCGAATCCACTTTTTTTAATTGAGCCCTTAATTGAGAAACTCTTTTTTCAATTTCGGTTTTTTCGCCTTTGCCAGCCACAATCGTGGTGTTATCTTTATTAGCAATTACTCTATGGGCGCTACCGAGATCGGCTAGTTCTACGGATTCTAGTTTTTTCCCGACATCTTCAGAGATAAATTGAGCGCCGGTAATAATCGCCACGTCTTGCAGCATTTCTTTTCTTCGATCGCCAAAACCCGGAGCTTTCACGGCTAAAACGCTAAAAATACCTCTTAATTTATTAAGAACTAAAGTTGTCAACGCCTCCCCCTCTACTTCATCAGCAATAATCACCATTTCTTTTTTACCGCTTTGCACCACTTTTTCTAAAAGAGGCAAAAGCTCATTAATGCTGGAAATTTTCTTATCGGTAACTAAAATATGCGGATTTTCTAAAGCCGCTTCCATTTTTTCGCTATTGGTTATCATATAAGGAGAAATATAACCTCGATCAAATTGCATGCCCTCCACCATTTCGTGGGAGTTGCTGATAGTATTGGAATCTTCCACAGTGACTACTCCCTCTTTGCCGATTTTACTCATTACTTCGGATATTAATTTTCCAATGGTTTTATCTTTAGCAGAAAGCGAAGCTACTTCTTCAATTTTTTTAGAGTCATTAATAACTTCTCTTTGCTTTTCTAAATTTTTAATAATCGCCTCCGATCCCCTTTTTAAATCTTCCGAAAGCTGGATAACATTTATGCTGTTATTTTTTAAAGCTTTTTCTCCTTCTTCAATTAAGGCGTGCGCTAAAACAATGGCGGTAGTGGTGCCATCGCCCACTGCGTCATTAGTTTTATCCGCTGCTTGTTTAAGGAGTTCCGCGCCGAGATTTTCAAATTTACCCTCTAATTCAATTTCTTTAGCAACAGTTACGCCGTCAAAAGTAACTTGGGGAGCGCCATAGCCTTTTTCTATCACAACCGCCCGCCCGCGAGGCCCTAAGGTAGTGCTCACGGCTTTAGCTAAAATATCAATCCCCTTTTTTAATTCTGACCTGGCTTTTTCGTCAAATAAAATTTGTTTTGCCATAAAATTTAATTTAAAATTGCTAAAATATCTGTTTCTTCTCCAACTAAATATTTTTTGCCTTCAATTTCAATTTCATCCGGGCCGTATTTCTTAAAAAGGACAACATCGCCCACTTTAACGGACATCGGCATTCGTTCGCCTTTATCATTAAATTTGCCGGGGCCAACTGCAATCACCTTGCCTTGAATGGGTTTTTCTTTTTCGGCGGTATCCGGCAAAACAATGCCAGACTTGGTGGTTTTAGTTTCTACGACCGATTCTATAAAAAGATGGTTAGATAAGGGTTTTAAATTCATATCCTATAAATTATACTTGTTGGCAATCTACTGTCAAGAGTGCCAAGAGTATATAAAACCCCGCTTTTCGGGGTTTTATCAATTTAAGGATTGATTCTATTTAAAGAATAAAAAGCTTCTCTAACAGCTTTTTGAATCAATAATTTAGTTTGTCTGATGAGATCTAATTTGATAGCGCGATATTTATCGGAATTTGGATCATGATGCATTAATAACTCCGCGGCCTCTAAAATGATGACGTGTTTTATATAAGGATGCATTCGATGATGGCGCTGCAGCCTTCTAGCAGAACTTTTTACTTGCAGGGGCAGACAAAAACCTCCTTCAAGAAAAAGCAAAACATCAATGCCCATCCTGTCTTGGTCGCTATTTTTGCGGCAATGGCGCACGTGCCTAATAACCCATGCTTCGCGTTTTAATTCTTTGGCCGCCTTGACCACGATGCTTTCCGCAACATCACCCTTAACCTGTTGGTTATTAATCAACTAAACCTCCCTTTTAAGGTGCAAATTACTCTTTAAAAATACCAAACTTAGTTTTTAATTGCAAGATAAATATTTAATTTTTTTGGTTTTGCAAAAAATTTTGTATTCTTTGGGTGTCTGGATGGAATTCTAATTCATTATCGTTATAAATTATTCGTGGTTGATATCCTAGGCCATCATTTTTTAATCCATGTTTAATTCTTTTAATTTGAGCGGATTTTAAAAAGTTTTCTAGTTTGTTTCCTAATTTTCCGCCTAAGATTATTTCAAGGAATTTTTTCATAATGCCGAATTTTTGATTTTGATGCCTTAAGTCATTTTGATAAATTTGTGGTTGTTCCATCCATCCTTGATTAGCTTGCCAAAAGTAATTGATTTTTTCCGGTTCTCCTAATATCGGCACAAGATTTTTATAAAGAGCCTGCCAATAATGATTATGAGGCGGCGATAGCTGGAAAGATTTTTCCGTAATGAAATGATTAAGGCAAATTTTATCTGTAGCGGATTCGCGATGGCTAAGTTTTTTTCTGCGCCAGCCGAAAATACTAAAAGCCACGACAGAAAAAAATCGAGCCGTAAAAATACGCCCAGATTTAACGGAAATTATGACATCAAAATCCGATTCAGGCTTTACATTGCCTAAAGCCATGGAACCTGCGGCTAAAACAAATTCAATAAAGGGAATATGACGGAAAAGCCAGCTTCTCCAAAGAAATTTTTTCCATTTTTGATCAAATAATACCCTTTGGTCCCAATGATATCCTTCCGACATTTGACCTAAAACATTTACCATTTAGCCAATCTAGTTCTCGATAGCCGGCTGCTCTATTGCCATAGGTTCAATTTTAATAGCTTCTCCGGTTATTTTTAATACGTCTTTATCAATCTTCCCGAACTCTTTATAAGCACTATTGTACATATTGACGGTGGTGCCAAGATTTTTGCCGATTTTTTGCATATATTCATCGTAAGCGCCAAGATGTTTACCCAAGCCTTCTACTTGCTTAATGATTTCTTTAGCTTGCTCGGAAATTTTTTGATTCCGCAATCCTTGTAAAACAGTTTGCAAGTAAGCCAAGAAGGAAGTCGGAGAAACCACGATTACTCTTTTCTGCCCGGCATAATGGATAAGATTTTTCGTGTCATCAGTGACCGCGCCAACTTTATTGATTAAAAGATCATAATAAATGGCTTCCGAAGGAATAAACATAAAAGCGAAGTCCATCGTATTTTCTTCGGGTTTAACATATTTAGAGGTTTCATCAATTCTTAATTTCAAATCATTTACTAAAGCTTGTTCGTATTTTTTCCGTTCGGGTGAATTAGGCGCGCTTTCTAAAATGCGATTATAGTTTTCTAAACTGAACTTGGAATCAATTGGAATAATCCGCTTATCTATGATTACTACTGCATCTACAATCACTCCGTCCGAAAAAGCATACTGCATCTGATAAGCCCCTGGCGGCAAGACATTTTTAAGCACAGTTTCTAAATAATATTCTCCTAAAATGCCCCTTTGCTTAGGATTTTTTAAAATGTCTTGCAGATTTTTAAGCTGTTCCGAAAAGTTCATTACTTGCTTATTAGTCTCTTCCAACCGTACCAGTTTTTCGGTAACATCCCGAATAATATTGGTGCTATGCCCAAATTGCTGTTGCATTAAACGAGTTGACTCTCCCATTTTTACATCTAGGGTTCTGGCAATTTCATTAATCTGACCTTGAAGCATCAAAAGCGGTTGATTGTTTTCCGGCTGCTGGCGTTGTTTTCTTAAAAAAGAAAAAATTATAGCAAAACCGGCGATTAGCACCGTTAAAATTAATATTAGAGAGAGCATATCCATAAAATCATATTAACATTTTCTTTAAAACAAAAAAGGCGCCCTCACAGCGTCTTTTTTGTTCTTTCGGCCAACTCAATTTTATTCTTAAATAAACGACGGATGATTTTTTTGATCATTAAGCTAAAAATCAGTCCGCAATTTATTTTCGAACAATATCAAGCCCACCTCAAGAAGATTGTACTTCTTAATATAGCATAAATTATAAAAATGGGAGCTGTGGATAAGTAACGTCGTCCATTCTTCTCTCGTAAGCTAAGTTTCAGTCGGAATAAATTATCCATCGCCCCTTCATCACGCTGGTGCGAAAAGAGGCTACGAACCCGATCAAGTTAAGGAATCTTACTCTAACTCTAAAATAGCAAACTACCGACTGAGCCTATCAGCAAAATACCTATAAAATTTAAAAAATAAGATATTGGAATAAAATAGCGAGTTTTGATTTTGGATATTCCCATCATTGCTAATCCAATTTCATCCGGTAAAGGAGAGGCGACAAGTAAGGCTCCAATAAAAGGAGTTAAAAATCTAAAAATTTCTAAATGCAGGATGTGAACCAATCTTTTGATTTTTACTTGTTGAAAAAGGGCAATAAAATCGTCAGAAATTCTATCTCGAACAAAACGAAAAATTATCAGATCTCCTATCACCGATCCAATAGCTCCCACTATGGCAATTAAAAAAATGGATTCTGTTTGGCTGAATTTTACTAAAGCTACTCCCGCGGGTCCAATGGTAAGGGCCGAAGTGAAGAAAAAACCTGCGATAAAAATTCCTAAAATTTTGAGCCCTTCGGTAGCGTTAATAATGCTATTAAATATTCCCGATTTTGCTAATAAAATAGCCGCTACAATACTGACGGTTAAAATTAAGATATTCTTAAAAAGATGGCTTTGAATTTCTTTCTGCGGCGTTTTTTGAAAATGACGAATCATAAATTTTAAGATTTATTATTACTAGATAAAAACGCAAGAGCAAAAGCGGCTAATGCCAAACCAATATCGCGAAAAACTACTAACATTAAATGAGAGTTTAAAATTACAATTCCTAAAAGCATAAATCCGCTGAAAATACCTGCCCAAAAAGATTGATACCCCGATAAAATCCAGAGCCCCATTATTATTTCTATGACGCTAAATAAATTAAGAATTAAGGTGCTTTGCAAGAAAACCGGCAGCCAGCCGATCCAATCATTAGGACTAATCAGTCCGCCAATAGCCGCGTAAAAAAATACAAAAGCTAAGCCTAGACGCAGTAAAATTATTCCTATTTTATTCATGGGCATTATCTTCTTTAAAGACTATAAATTTATAGCCGCAAAAATTAAAAATCAAAGTTACGGGCACAGCAACCAATTTAGCTATATTTTCCCAAACTTCTTTTGATAAGCCCCCGGGCGCGCTGACTGACGTGGTTAAAAGATAAACCACTAAAGTATTGACGCTAATAGTAATTAAACTCACAAAAAAGAACCTAGTAAATTCTTTTTTCGTAACGGGGCCTTGGCTTTGAAAAGACCAAAATTTATTCATTAAATAACTATTCGTCATAGCAATAGCGACTGAAAATATATTAAATACAGCTAACATTGGCCCCGAATAAACTTTAAAAATAAAGCTTAGTAAATTAAACAAACCGAAATCTAAGACGGCATTTAAAGATCCAACGGCGGAAAATTTAGTGAATTGCCAAAAAAAATGAAAAGCCGAGCCTAGAATACTGCCAATAAAAAGCGCGATGTTCGCCAAAATAACAAAACTTATAAATAATAAAAATACATTGTTTAAGCTTAAAACCCAAAATCCCGGCTTAATATTTTCTAAGATAGGAATAATCAGCAAACTAAATCCTCCGCCTATCATTGAAGCTATCCAGTAATCTTTTTTTGTAGCTAAAGAATAATGTGTAAAAATCATCAGTTCAAAATTCTAAGATTTTTTTTGATAATTCTGAATGGGCTTTCAACAAATCTGTGCCATGCCCACCGGTTTCATAAATTATCAATTCGGAATTTTTAAACGCCAATTCTTTTAATTTTTGATTCATCTTGGCATTATTGCCTCCAGAGCGTTGATCATCTTTGGCGGCAATCAGTAAAACTTTTTGGTCCGGCTTTAATTTTTTAATCAGTCTATCTGTTTTTACGCCGCGATAATCCAAACCCGCTGACAAAAGAATAGCTTTTTTAAACTCTGGATGTTCCGCGAGATATTGCAGGCTTAGATTGGCTCCGATAGATGCGCCTGCAAAATAAATATTGTTGGGATTCACTTTTTGTTTTTCAAGAAATTCAACTGCTGCATTTAAATCTAAAATGCTTTTTTGGTGTTCTTCATCGCTAAAATTTTTATAGCCATTTGGACCGCCATCGGATTGGCCATGTCCTCGAAGATCAATAGCTATACTGGCATAACCTTGTTTTTGAGCAAAATGAGCAAAATCCCGCCATGATTCTTTCGTAGCCGGCATCATATGGGTTAAAACGACGTAGCCTTTTGGATCAGCTACGTCGTATAGATCATAAGCTATTTTTACTCCATCGTAGGTTTTCAGAAACATTATCGAATTTCGTATACAACATTTACTTGAATAATAACTTCTTGAGACCCTGGTTCTATAGCTGGAGCTGTCACAGTAGCATCACCGCCTAAGCCTAATTTTTCCGCTCTTCCAAAATAGATTGGGCCTGGATAACCTCCGGTTGATTCCGAGAAACTCACTACTCTTTTAATACGAACGCCATTTTGCCTTGCCATAATTTTTGCTTTTTCCGCCGCCTTAGCAAAAGCTTCTTCGCGCGCCTGGTTTAAAAATTTATCTTGATCTTCAACTTCAAAATATAAGCTATTAATTTGGTTAATGCCTTGTTTCGGCAATCCGCCGATAATTTTTCCAATATCTTCAAACTTACGGATTTTCACCAAAATAGTTTGGTTGATTGTGTAGCCAGTAATAAAATTGGTTCCTTTTCTCTCATCATATTGATAACGAGGCGACAAGTCGTAATTAGAGGTTTTAATATCTTTATCGTCAATATCGAAACTTTTTACAAATTCAACCGCTTTATTTAATTTTTCGTCATTTTCTTTGGCAATTTTTTCTGGATCTGATCCTTCAATGATGGAGCCGAAAGATAAGTTGGCAATATCAGGAACTACTACGGTTTTTCCTTCCGCGGTTACTGTTATAGTTCTAGTCGGCTGTAATGAGGAGGTGTAGCTCCATAGCGCTTTTAATCCTAAAAGCATAAATAAAATCACGACGACTAACGTGGTGTTAATTAAAATCCAAAATGAATTTTTTATATCTAATTTCATATTTTTTAATATTGTTTTGCTATTTTGACTATTTTTATAATCTCCTCTGATTTTAAACTTGCGCCTCCGACTAAAGCGCCATTAATCTCTTCATGTTTTAAAAATTCTTCCGCATTTTGGCTATTCACTGATCCCCCATAAATAATTTTAGGGTTTAGAGTATAGCCACTAGTCACTAGTGTTTCCTTTATAAATTTTACCATATTTAACATATTCTCTGGAGTATCTGGAGTGCCGGTACCAATTGCCCAAATGGGCTCATAGGCAATAATAGGGTTTAGGGTATGGGGTTGATTAGCTAATAGCGATAAGCCAATTTTTAATTCTCGTTTTATAATTTCTTCGGTTTTGCCGGCAGCTCGCTCGTCTTTAGTTTCGCCTACGCACAAAATAGGCGTTAAATCGTTATCAACAGCGGCGGCAATTTTTTTTGCCACTATTTTGTCAGTTTCTCCTAAATTTTGCCTGCGTTCCGAATGGCCAATAATCGCGTATTTTACACCTAAATTTTTTAATTCCACTGGAGAAACTTCACCGGTATACGCGCCTTTATCTTCCCAAAATAAATCTTGAGCTCCTAGCTTAGCTTTGTGAATAGTTTTGCTAACAGCTTCTAAAAAGAGAAATGGCGGACAAATAATAAGGTCCTCAACATCGCTTTCTTTTGCTATTTTTTCCGCTTCTTTTAAAGAAGCGGGATTCATCTTCCAGTTGGCAATAATGATTTTATCCATTGAACTTATTTTATCATAAATCCCACACATAAAATATTATGTGTGGGATAAAAAAGAGCCGATATGTTTTCACATATCGGCTCACTGTATTTATCCTTCGGTTTCCTCAGGATTAAGCATTTCTTTAACCTGGATTGTTCCATCGGCATCAGTTTCAAGAGCGCGTTCCGGCATCAGCATAACCGGACTTATTCCAACCCTATTCCCCACAGAATCTTTTTGCCAAACTTTTCGAGGAAAACCATCGGGCAAGAAAAGAGGGTCACGTTGTTCCATATTGATACTCAATGCCCGTACGCCATCAACTGACTTGCCTAATTCATAAAATGGGTTGTTCCATACGCGAACTTGCCACATTGATTCATAAACCAATTTCATTAAACCCAAATTGATGTTTTCTAGAAGACTCTTAAAGTGATCGGATCCCGTTGCATGATCATGATCAATAAATACAAATCGCGCTTTGTATTTTCCGTCTGCCCTTTCCACTAAGAAAGCATCAACCAATTCGTATCCTAAGATTTTCAAATTGGAAACAAAAACAGAAAGAGTACAATTTTTCTGGGGCAGAATGACTAATTCTCCACTTGAATCGTAATTGTGAGTTTTCTCAGCCTCAACTCTTAAGGTTTTGCCAAAATAGAGCATCGTACTAGCCTTAGTAATCAAAAACTGCATAGAAATCAGACGATAGGCGCCATCACGAAGGTTAATCATGCCTAGCCCCTTTCTTTGAAAACTGAGTTTAAAAGAACTTCAAAACTCTCAATAGTATAGAAGATGGCTGAAGATTTGTCAAATATTTTATTTTTATGCCGACGGGAGGGATCGAACCTCCGACCTAACGCTTATGAAGCGCTCGCTCTAACCACTGAGCTACGCCGGCAAAATTTTTATATTGTTGCGGGGGTTGGATTTGAACCAACGACCTCAAGGTTATGAGCCTTGCGAGCTACCGAGCTGCTCTACCCCGCGGGATTATTGTATAATAAAATTGATGAAAATTGCAATTTTAGGCTTCGCGCGGGAAGGAAAATCTTTGCTTAAATTTTTAAAAAAATCTAAACGATTCCGCGGCGCAAAAATTTCAATTCTAGACCAAAGACAGCACACGAATAGCGCAACCTCTCCGCCAGTTGGCGGATCAGGGTACACGAATGCGCCCACACGAATATTTGGAAAAAATTATCTTGACCATCTAGAGCACTTTGATTTAATTTTTCGTTCTCCGGGGATTCCTTATAATCTTTCTCAAATTCAAAAAGCTATTAAAAATGGCGTTAAATTTTCTAGCGCTACCCAATTATTTTTTGAACTCTGCCCAGCTAGGGTTATTGGCATAACCGGAACTAAAGGTAAGGGCACTACCTCTACTCTTCTCTATAAAATCCTTAAAAATTGCGGTTTTCCGGTTTATCTAGCTGGGAATATAGGCAAACCGGCTTTAGATCTCTTGCCTAGACTCAATAAAAAATCTTGGGTGATATTAGAATTATCTAGTTTTCAACTGCAGGATTTAAAAAACACGCCCGCGCATCCAAAAATTGCCGCGATTTTAGATATATTTCCCGACCATTTAGACGCGCATAAAAATTTAAAAGAGTATTTTACGGCTAAAGCTAATTTAGCCTTACATCAGAAAAAAAATGATGCGATTTTTTATTTCAACGATAATCCCGATTCAAAAAAAATAGCCCGAAAAAGCGCTGGTAAAAAAATCGGCATTACTGGCTCTCCATTCGGATTGCGTAAAAATTTTGTGATGGCGGCAACCATAGCTGCTTATCTTGGCTGTCCGCAAGAAAAAATCATTAAAACTATTAAAAAATTCAAAGGATTAGAACATCGAATGGAATTAGTACGTACGGTAATGGTTCGACAAGCTCACCATAAAAATAAATCAAAGATTTATTTTTACAATGACTCCGCAGCTACTAATCCCCTAACCACGGTTGCGGCAATTGATCATTTTCATAACCAATCACTAATTTTAATTGCGGGCGGCAGAAACAAAGGCTTAGATTATAAAATTTTAGCCACTGCTATTAGAAACGCTAAAAAAATAAAAATGGTAATGCTATTTGGCGAAAATAAGCATGAAATTAAAAAATATCTTGTAGGAATAAAAAATAAAGAATTAAGAATTAGGGAAGAGAAAAACTTTGAAACCGCTGTTAAGGTTGTTTATAATTTTGCGAAAAAATCTTTAATTCCTAATTCCTCATTCATAATTCTTTTTTCCCCAGCCAGCGCTAGTTTTGATATGTTTAAAGATTACGCTGACCGCGGAAACCAATTTAAAAAAATTGTAAAAAATCTTAAAATTTAGTAATGTTATTTTTGATGCAGCCGTAGTGTAGCCTGGTTAACACGTCTCCCTGTCACGGAGAAGATCGCCGGTTCAAATCCGGTCGGCTGCGCAAAGATTTTGTAACGTTATTTATAAATTAATTATTTCCTCCCAAGGCAAATCGGCTTTTCCAAAATGCCCGTAACTTGCGGTTTGACGATAAATAGGCCGGCGAAGATTCAAACGCTCAATAATTGCCAATGGGCGAAAATCAAACTTACCCTTAACTTTATTAGTAATATCCTCCCCTGACTCGTTAAGAATTTCTACCATTAAAGGCGTAGCTTTGCCTATCGCATAAGCAACGGAAACTAAGCAAGTTTTAGCAAAAGAATTAGCAACAATATTTTTAGCAACAAAACGAGCCATATATGCCGCGGAACGGTCTACTTTTGTCGGATCTTTGCCTGAAAAACAACCGCCGCCATGAGGAATCAAACCCCCATAAGTATCTACCATTATTTTTCTGCCAGTTAATCCAGTGTCAGCATAAAATCCTCCATTCACAAACCTGCCGGTTGGATTTACTAAAACTTGGATTTTAGAAACATTTTCAACTAAAGGACTGATTAATTTTTGCACTAACTCTTTTTTAATATCTTCAATAGCAACTTTTTCGTCATGTTGAGTGCTGACTAATAAAGTTTTAATTGCGCTGCCATCCATAGTAACTTGAGATTTTCCGTCTGGTTTTAACCAAATAATACTGCCGCTGGTACGCAACTTTTCTAAACCAGAAGTTAATTGATGGACTAAAACAACGCCTTTTTGTAAAAATTCTGGTGTTTCATTAGTCGCATATCCATACATAATGCCTTGATCACCTGCTCCGCCGGTATCTACTCCTTGGGCAATGTCAGGAGATTGCTGAACAACATTAATAATAATTTTTAGCTCTTCTTTGTAGCCGATATCTTGATAAACTTCACGAGCCACTTTTTCAAAATCAACCTTAGCTTTAGTGGTAATTTCTCCACCAACAACTAATAAGCCATGCGAACCAAACGTTTCAATTGCCACGCGGCTTTCCGGATCTTGTTTTAAACATTCGTCTAAAACTGTGTCCGAAATTTGATCGCAAATTTTATCCGGATGGCCAGAAGTTACGCTTTCTACAGTATAGATTTTTGGATTATACATTTAAAAACATATTATCAAGAAAAATAATTTATTACAAGAAAACCCCCCTCCAATTTAGCGTCGGAGGGGGAATAAATCTTTGTTTCCTAAACTATGAGAGGATATACCGCTTTCTTATTTGTTAACTCAAAAATAAAAGTGTATCCTTCAATTTTTTCTAATTGTAATAACTCCACGCATCCGTGAGCAGATAATTTAGGATCTCTGTCGGCTATTCTACATTCATCTTCGCTGGCAATCTTCAATAAAACTCCGTACGTACAATTTTCTCCAAAATTTAGGCTGAAGCTTTGAGGTTTTTCTGGCCGTTGTAAAGAAAATACCGCTACATTCATTCCGTGTATATCTGAACAAGTGCCAATGCCTTCGCTAAAACCTAAGAAATAAAGAGGCCTGCCATTAACTAAACGAAATCTGATTCTATACGGAAAAACTGTAAAAGATTGCCTATTTTGAAATGGGGAAAACTCTTCAATAGCGCGCCTTTGGTACTGTCTAATAAATGCCATTTGCCCGCCTTTCTAAAAGGAGGTGGAACTCTCATTAAAAAGAACAGTTATATATTACCACAAAAATTTGGAAAGTCAAGACTACTCAATTAACCCCAGTTCTTTAAAAGCTTGCCCATAGCTTTTGATTACTTCTTCGGCTTCAACTTTACTGATGACAAAATTGGATTCTTGGCGGACTCGATCTCTAATTTTATGAGCTATTTGAATCTGCTCAACATTACTTATAGCGGTAGGCGGCAGCTGTTGAAATCTTTCATGAACATCATTGCCTCGATAACCGCCCATTTTTAAAATATCGTCAAAGATTGCGTCTGCGTCTAAAATAGCCATTTTCCAGCGCACCATATCATTGGACTTTAAACGCTTTAGGATTCTTTTCCAGGTTCTCCATTGCCTTCTTTTACCGGTGTCCCCTATTCCGATGGCGTCAGAGAACTCATCAAAACGCTTTCTAGCATAACCGCTACCAGCAATACAATAATAAATCCCCCAAATAAAAAACGCGGAAAGGCCTAAGCTAATTACTTTTAATAATGGCAAAGCTGGCGTTAAAATTTGCCCGCCGAAATCTCTAATTTTAAAAAAATATTCTATAACTATCGGAATAAATTGATCCATATTTAAGTTATATACTTTGCTTGTTCATAATATTTTCCGGCGGTTAAAATATCTCTTTCGCGCCAATGTTTTCCAATCAATTGAAATCCTACCGGCAGTTCCGGTTTTTGATTTGCCGGTATGGATATTGCCGGCAATCCGGCTAAATTAACAGGAATCGTAAAAATATCTGAAAGATACATCGCTAGTGGATCATCAATTCTTTCCCCAAATTTAAATGGCACGGTTGGCGCAACGGGAGTCAAAATCATATCTACTTCTTTAAAAGCTTCTGTAAAATCATTTTTAATTAAAGAACGCACCTTTTGGGCCTTAGAGTAATAAGCATCATAATAACCAGAAGATAAAACAAAAGTGCCTAAAATAATTCTTCGTTGCACCTCATCTCCAAAGCCAGCGCTTTTATTTTGGCGATATAAATCTAAAAGATTATTGGAATCTTTAAGCCTGGAATAACGAATACCATCCAACCTTGATAAATTTGAGCTAACCTCCGCGGGCATAATTATATAGTAGCAAGATAAAGCGTATTGAGTGTGAGGCAAACGAATGTTCTTAAAATGAATGCCCAAGCTTTTAAAAAGCTTGATGCTATTATCTAAAGCTTGGGACGTTGGTTGGTCTAAGCCGCCCACAAAATATTCTTCCGGTATACCGATAGTCATATTCTTTAAATCATCTAAGGTTAGTTCGTGTTTATCTTCTTTTGGGAAATCCACGCTAGTAGAGTCCAATAGATCCACGCCAGCCATAGTTTTAAATAAAATTTCTGCGTCTTCTACAGTTTTAGTTATCGGGCCAATTTGATCTAAACTGGACGCCATAGCAATCAATCCATAACGAGAAACTGCCCCATAAGTTGGTTTCAAGCCCACTACGCTGCAGAAACTAGCAGGTTGGCGTATAGAACCTCCTGTATCCGATCCTAATGCGGCTAAAGCCATACTATCAGCGACTGCTGCCACCGATCCCCCAGACGAACCTCCTGGCACGCGTTCTAAATCACGAGGATTTTTAGTCTTTTTAAAAGCCGAAGTTTCCGTAGAAGAACCCATAGCAAATTCATCCATATTAGTTTTACCCAAAAATACTGCCCCAGAGGATTTTAATTTATTAATAACCGTAGCATCATAGGAAGCTATATACTTTTCTAACATCTTTGAAGCAGCCGTAGCTGGCTGGCCAGAAATTAAAATATTGTCTTTGATAGCTAAGGGCGCTCCATCAAGCGGGCTCAAAGATTCTCCTTTAGCTACTTTAATGTCGGTTTTTTCTGCTTGTAAAAAAGCGTCTTCTTTGGCTAAAGACAAATAAGCATTGATTTCTCGATCTCGAACTTCAATACGATTGTAATATTCTTTAACTATTTCTGCGGCAGAAAATTTCTTGTCTAAAAGCCCTTGATGAAATTTTTTAATTGTAAGATCGTGTAAATGCATACAAAATTAAAATCTTAAATCCTAAACGTTTTGGACTTTGGTCATTGAAATTTATTTAGGATTTGGTGTTTAGAATTTATTTGAATACCGGGGGTATTCTAAGGTATCCTTTTTCTCTTTCAGGGAAAGCATCAACGACATTGCGAGTTTCCACGGTTTTGTCTCTTTTTTGATCATCTTCCCGGAAAACATTTTTCATTTGGGTCCCACCGGTCATTGGCAAAACATTTTCTGTATTTAAACTTTGCAATTCTTGAAAATGACCAAGAATGCTCTGGAGGTCTTTAATAAATTTTTCCTCTTTTTTAGGATTAATCTCTAAACGAGCCAAATCCGCTAAATGTTCTAAGGATTTTTTATTGATTTCTGACATACGATATATTTTACAACATTTTTAAGAATTCTTTTTCATTAAGTATTTTAATGCCTAGCTGATTAGCTTTCTCTAATTTTGATCCTGGATCTGTCCCCGCGACTAGATAACTGGTTTTTTTAGAAACGGTTTCGCTGACTTCTCCACCTAAATTTCTAATCTTTTCTTTAGCCGCGTCTCTGGAAATTGACTCTAAAGACCCAGTTAAAACAAAAACTAAGCTCTTTAATTTACCTCCGGATTTTATTTTGCCAGCCTCTATTTCAATACCCAGCTTTTCTAGCTTCTTAATTAAGACCCGACTGCGTTTATCTTGAAAATATTCAAAAATACTTTGGGCAACTGCGGGGCCAATATCTGGAATCTCTTGTAAATTTTCTAAAGAAAGATTGCTAAAAATAATAAGAAGCTCACTGGGTTTTTTTAATTTTGAATTCAGAGAATGCGCTTTCTCCGCTAAAACTCTGGCAGTTTCCTCTCCAACATGGATGATCCCAAGGCTATATAAAAATCTTGGCAGTGTAATTTTCTTTTTTGCGCTTAATTCCTTAATAATATTCTCTGCTGATTTTTCCCCAAATCGCTCTAAGGCCTTAATGTCGCCCGCTTTTAAATCAAAAATATCCGCGGCATCACTAATTAATCCTTCATCTAAAAAACGATCAATGATTTTAGGCCCAACTCCTCTTAAATCAAAAGACGCTCTAGAAACAAAATGATAAAGTTGTTCCTTGTGCCGCGCGCCACAATCTTTATTACTGCACTTATGCAAAGCTCCTTCTTTAATGACTCTAGAACCGTCAATTGGGCACTGGGTTAACATTCTAAATTCTTTTTCTTTGCCAGTACGCAATTCTCTTAATACCTTAGTAATTTTTGGTATCACATCGCCAGCCCGACTCACCACCACTGTATCGCCTATCTTAAGATTCAAACGTTGAATTTCATCATAATTATGCAAAGTGGCGTGGCTAATAGTAACGCCTCCCACTCTTACCGGCCTTAATGTAGCCACCGGCGTTAAAACCCCAGTTCTACCAACCTGAACTTTAATTTCTTCTACAATGGTTGTTGCTTCTCTAGGAGAAAATTTATAAGCGATAGCTGCTCTTGGCGCCTTGCCTATTATGCCAGAAGTTTCAAAAATTTTATTGTTATTTAAAATCACCACGATACCATCAACTTCATATAAAAGCTTTTCGCGATGTTTTTCCCAATAATCCCGAAAATCAAAAACTTCCTTTAAAGATTTAATTAGTTTATTGTCTGGATTTATTTTAAACCCCCAAGAATGCAATAATTGGTGCTCTTCTTCATGAGTTTTAAAATGTATACCCTCCTTCGCTAAAGCTTCGGAGGGCGAAGCGACAGAGTATTCAAAAGAATTTAATTTACGGCTAGCAACAATTTTGGAATCCAGCTGGCGGATAGATCCGGCGGCAACATTTCTTGGATTAGCATATATTTTTTCCCCTTTCTTCTCTTGCTCTTTATTCATTCTCGCAAATTCTTTCTTATTTAAGAAAATTTCTCCCCGAACAACTAAGTGCTTTGGGTGGTCTCCTTTTAATCTTAAGGGGATAGCCTCAACAGTTTTTAAATTTTGCGTCACATCTTCTCCTACGGTACCGTCGCCACGTGTTGCACCTCGTACCAAAATGCCATTTTCGTAAATTAATTCAATTGCTAATCCGTCAATTTTTAATTCGCAAAAAAAGCCATCTTCTGGTTCAACTCCTAATTTTCTGCCTAAATAGTTTTCTATACGCCCAAACCAATCTTGAACATCTTCTTGAGAAAAAGCGTCATTAAAAGAAAGCATGGCTTTCTCATGCTGAATCTTTTTAAATGCCTTAAGGGGCGCACCGCCAATACGCTGGGTTGGAGAATCGGAAGTTATCAAATCGGGATATTGTTGTTCCAAATCAAACAGCTCTTTTTTTAAAGAATCTAGGGCTTCATCAGAAATCAACGATTTATCTAAAACATGGTAAGAATACCGATAACGATCGATTTCTTTTTTTAATTTTTCAATTCGTTCTTGAGCGGTTTTTTTATCCATACCCGGTGCTACAACTGCGATTGCAATGCTTTGGGCAATGCCTGACAGTAGTGGTTAATTATGACCTTGGTATAAAATTTATTTGTTTGATTTAAATTCATAGACGCATTGAATTGCCCCTATCGTAGTTGTCGCTACCGGGCATAAAAACTCTCTATGAATATAATTTTATCATAAACTACGTATTTTATTGAGCCCAATTTTGAAAGAATCTTTAAGGGTGTCAAAAAATACAGGCAGTTCAAGATAATCAATAAAAATTGCTATCCAGGCTAGCTAAACCAGAAAAATTACATGGCCAGCTTCTGAAAAACGATTCACTACAAATTCATCAGTTATCCATAAAAGGTGCGGCCATTGGCTATTAATTAAAATCAAAAACCAAAGGCTCTTCCAATTAAATTGAGTATAAAACTGGCCGAAATAAAGCAGGGTGGCAGTGATTAAAGCCGGAATTTCTGTGTAATCCACTAAAGCAATTAAAATATTAAGTATGTCAGATAATTCTAAAAAACTTCTATCCAATAAACGCAAAGCCACCACATTAGCAGTCAATCAATAAAGATGGATTAACTGCCAAACAAATAAAAAGGCTGTTAAAACCATAATTAGAGATCTCTGAATCTCAATCCATCTTAAAAATCTAACAATAATATTTTTAAACATTCTTTCTTCGGAGTGCTGGGAATTGCCGCCCAAATTTATTTTGGGCGAGCCTCGCCCCGACTGCGATCGGGGCGGGAACCCAGGCTACGTGCTTGTCCAGTACCGAGCTTTGCTCTGGTACTGGGCTCCCAAAGCCCCGTACCAAAAATTTTCTATCAGGGTACTCGGATTCGAACCGAGACTAAATCCTCCCAAAGGACTCGTGCTGCCGTTACACTATACCCTGTTAATTTTGATACGGGGTAGACACGCGCCTGCCTGCCGGCAGGCAGGTACTGCCGTTATACTACACTCCGGTTGCCTGACCAAACACTTCTTGCAATTATAATACGATTTTATCTAATTCTGCGAGGGCTTTATTGAAACGCCCGTCAAATTCATTAATAGCTTGCGCTTCTTCGTTCACTTTTTGGATCAATCCCCCTACTTGATCCCTGGATTCATAAATATTGCTGTAACGATGATTAAATTTAGCGCTTAATACTTCAAAAAGCTGTTTTAAATAATCATTATAACTTATCAATCGGCTAACTAAAGCGACTTCCGAAGTTATGGCTTCCATAGCTTTCTGGCGAGCATTCGATGGCTTAATACTTGATAAAAATCGAGCCATTTTTTCTAACTGTCTGGAAAGATTAACTGCTTCTTCTTGAGTAACGCGGTTAGCAATCAATTGCTGAGAAATTAAAATCAAAGCTTCGGCGGTTTCGCCATTTTTATCATATTCTGATATTTTTTCTAAACTTGCCAACGCTCCTCCAGATAAAGCAACGATTTTTTGGGCAATAGCGGCGCCTTCCAGCCTAGCCTCGGTGAATTTAGCTGGTATGTACGTAGACGGAAAAAACACCATCTTGCCTAATAAAATAAAACCGCCCACAAAGATGCCTGCGATTATGAAAATTCTATATCTTGATTTTAATTTCATCTTAAATTATTTATAGTATATAGGCGTCTTCTTAGCAAGTAAGCCCATTTTTTCTTCCGCACCAAAAGAAGAATTGTCTGCGAGAGTAGCACAGTGGTAGTGCGCCTGCCTTCCAAGCAGGATACGCGGGTTCGATTCCCGTCTCTCGCTCAATTTTTTAAAAAAATGCCCTCCTTCAACGTAATGCTGAAGGAGGGTTTTATTTATCTTCGGGCCAAAACACCATCCCGATGGAAATGAGTGCGCCGCGCAACTTCCTCCATCTCAATAGGAACAACTATCGCCGCATGTTCATCACAGAAAGCTTCCGTGTGAACGATCTCTGTGCCTTCTCCAAACTTCTGAAACCTCGCCTCGCCCTTAATCGGATTCCAGCCATAAAGATGACGATCCTGAACCCTACGAATCGTCGTAGGAACTAAAATTTGCCGCTGACCAGGAAGAGTGATGTGTCCATCACCGAACATGCACTTAAAAGACATAGCCGGTTCCTCCGAAATAGATTTGGGGTGCGCTTAAGCAAAGTTGCTTAAGTTTTTATATATTAGCATAACGTAAGACAATATGTCAAATAGCCAAAAAAAGACCGGCATTTGCCGGTCTAGAGTTTAATTATTACGGGCGAATCTCCACCAGCAAGCTGATCTTTTTCAAAAATTTCTTTTTTAAAGATTAATTCTTCCCCATCCCGATCAACCCAGAGCACATCTCCGTTAACAATCAAGCCCTTTTTTTGATTCACTAATCGAGCCAGCCCAACTTTTAATATTCTATCTAATCTCTTTTCAATCATTCTCGCTCCATAAGAATTATATTTCATCGCCCCGTCAAGAATAAAATTCTTAGCTGCTTCAGTAAATCGGACAATGATGCCTAAAATTCCCTGGGTTAAATTACGCTCATTAAAAAGATCCAGTTCTAAATCAAAGATTTCGGACATTGTTTCCCGGCTTAACGGCCGAAAAACTACAATTTTATCAATCCGTCCTAAAAATTCTGGCTTAAATTCTTTTTCAGCCGCCGCATTCGCAACTTTAAAAATTTCTTTATCTAATAACGCTGAATCTCGCGGAGCCTCTGTGGCGGGATAAAAACCTAAATTAGCTTTTTTCATTCCCAACAAGGCGGCTATTTCATCACTGCCAACATTAGACGTCATAAAAATAAAAGAATTCCTAAAAGAAGTAACGCCACTTCCAACTCCCAATACTCCCCGATCCATAATTTCTAATAAATGTTTACGAAAGTCCGGGTGCGCTTTTTCAATTTCATCAAATAAAATAATGGAGTTAAATTTCATTAGTTCAGAACATGTTTTATGAATATCCAATAAAGTTTCAATGGGTAAGGACTCTACTTGATTATTTTTTGTGCACTCCACAAGCCATTGATAATATTCATTATGATTGCGCGCCACTTTTTCTATTTTAAGGATCGCTTTTTTAAGGATTTCAGCCGATTTTTTAGCCTCCGCATCATAAGCGGCTCTTTTATTTGATTCTTCGAGTTTCTTTTCCATCTCCGTCTTCAACTTAGCAAGATTAATTTGATCACTAGTATTATTAACCGATAAAATATTTATTAATTCCCCAGTTCTTAATTTTTGTAAAAGATCAAATCTATCAAGATTAAATTGTGAAAATGGCAAATATTTTTGTTCTGCCCAAGGATCTTCCGGAGAATTTTTAACATGACCGATAAAACCAGGAGGCGCGCCAGTTAAACGGGAGGCTTCGTGGCCGTGATTATATTCCGCGCAACGAACTTTAGTAAAAGCGTTAAAATTCCCAAATAAACATTTTGCCAAAACCTCGCTAACACGAGTTTTCCCCACACCAGAGGGGCCAAGAAACGCCATTACGGAAATAGGTTTTTCCGGATTTCTCATTCCAGCTTTAAAAACCTCTAAAGCATCCACAACATATTCTAAAGCCCTATTTTGCCCCTTAATATAACGTTGGCAAACATTTAAAATTTCCCGAGTTTCCGGAGACAATTCTCCAAAATCTAATTTTAGAAACTTTGGAGCACGTTTTTTTTCTTTGCTAGTCATACCGGCTCCTTTCAAAAAATCAAGATTTTATTTTTAAAGTACGCTTCAACTGACTATTCTTAATAATAATCTGAAAAATAAATTTGGCAACTCCCTTATTTTGTTTTGTCATCGCGAGCGACCGCAAGGAGCGCGGCGATCTTACAAAAAACATTAATGTTAGATTCCTGCCTGCCGGCAGGCAGGGCTTCGGCTTTATGGCCTCGCAATGACACACATAGAGAATAAAAAGCCCCCTCCTTTTCACACAAATGTGTAAAAGAAGGGGGTAAACTTTACTTTTTAGATTTAATTAAAACCGTTTCAAGGTTTCTCTTTCTTATTTCAACATCCTGACGAATCAAAGCTAGGGCTTCAGCGCCGCGATCAAAATATTCAATCGTAAATCTTGTTAACAAACCAGACTCGCTATGGGTAATCGAATAAATCACATACCCGACATCAGAAAGCTTTCCTAAGCCAGTGATAAATTTCGTCTTACCCTGCAAGCAGGGCATCATAATGAAAACAATGCCCTTATAAAGCATAGCGCAATAAACATGGCCGCCACCCGACAACAGAGAAAAAATTTTACCGCGATACTTAGAATTTTCCTTTTCAATTTCTTTCAGTAAGCCCTCGGCAACCTGCTGGCCCTTATACGACTTGGCGTATCCAGTGCCCCAGTTGTAATGCCGAAGCCAAGTTATAATCTGGCCATCTGATTGTTCACCTTCTTGAATGCCAAGATGCCTAATATCTGGGCGAATTTTTGAAATCGGATCTAAAAGATCATAACCAACTTTATCTAAAAACCAACGGTCGTGATCTCCGGTAATAGCAAGAGTCGTAATGCCTTTGCGTTCCGGAAAAAGAGCAATCACATCATTAGTCAGTGGCGTAGCGCGCGATTCACGCACCTCACCTTTATTGTATTCTTCGTGTTTTGGCAAACCATTAGTAATATCGCCGCAATGATACACAACTTCAATTTTTTTCTCCACAAAAAGATCGTAAGCCTCGTGAACAATCTTTAAAAGTTCAGAATTGTGCCCAATATGGGTGTCGGAAACTCCGCCGCGCCTAATGGTTGTGTGAAAATATTTCTTAAAATCAATTTTGGGAGCGTTAAAACCCGCTCGTGAACCCATCCAAAGTTGATAATTTTTAGACGGATTCTCTCCGTTATCCGGCTCTTGAATATTAAATCCAACTTTTTGCAGCTTAATAATCAAAGCCTTCACGGAATCATCGCTACGATCCATGGCCTGCGTAAGTTCGCCTAAACTCTTTGGAGATTGCTCCAATAATTTCAAAATCTTTTTGCCATCAACAGTCAAGCTTTTCATAATAGATTCGTTATCGGAGAATTTTTCACGATAATCATCCTTAATCGCTAAAAGCGGATAAATGGCTTTTTGAACCGAAAATGCGCCTTCTTTAGTGAATCGAATATTGAGAATTGTTAACCCGATAGTCGGAACTACCGAACGGCGCTTCTTTCTCATCATTGACTGCGGAATCGTTCGCAAACCCGGGACAGAAATTAACTCCGGAATAATACCGCCGGAAAGATCGCAGAAAATACCTTGCCCAGCCACCGCCACAATATCTGGACGATCGCCGGAATAAAGATCTTTCACGTCCTGAATAAGATTTTCCGCAAATCCCTGAATAGGATAAGACTTGGAATAAGGCGAATCATCACCGCCATGATAAGCGGCTTTTAAAACTGGCCAACGTTTGCCTTTTTCGGGGCCTCGCCGTAAAGGGAAATCAGATTGCCAATCTCCGCGATAGACAAGATCATCACGCTGCATACAAATTTCCGCTAAAATATTCCTGCCATCTTTTCGCCATTGCATATCGTGATAACCGGAAATAAGGCGAGTTCTAAATTTCTTAGATTGAGGATAATTCTGAACAATATACTGCGCCTGCTCATCAGCAGTTAATTTATGAAATTCATCTTGCTTAAGAGGCGTTGGTTTACCGGCGGAAACATCAAGGTGAATCATAACATCCACGCCTTCATTTTCCGCAATCTGAAAAGCGCGGCACAAATTCGTCGGCTGTTCAGATTTACTACCTAACATTGTATCCGCAATAAAACCGATTTTCACTTCAAAATCTTTGATCATCATATCTTCAGGCGATAATTCAATTGACGCATTGCCTAGATAAAAAACCTCTTCATGCTTTACAATAAAAATCCCTTTATCACGAAGTTTCTGCGCCACCTCAACAACGCCAGCTGAAGACTTATCTAAAGCCGAAGATAATGTCTTAATATGACAAGGACCGGCAGTTAAAATTTCTACCATCTTCTGTTCTATCGCCGTCAATTCGGGACTAACCACTTTCTTTGTCATTGCATACCTCCCTAAATCAAAACGAGGTTTTGATCGGGCGATCCGCCAGTTGGCGGATTTAGCCTTTTCATTTATTAAGGTGCGGAAAACTACTAAAATGATTTTCGCGGAAAACTTTTAAAAAATCAAGTGGCCTCTTAATCTAAAATTAGAAATTAAAAATTAAAAATTGTACAATATTTAAGATATGGCAAAATCTCGTCCGGTAGTTTTAGCAATTTTAGACGGATTCGGCATTTGGCGCGAAAAACGCGGCAATCCCATTTTAGCCGCTAAGACTCCCAACCTAGAATTTTTTAGCCGTAATTTCCCCGGCGTTGCTCTGCAAGCCTCTGGCGTTGAAGTTGGGCTATCTTGGGGAGAAATGGGCAATTCAGAAGTCGGCCACATTAATATAGGGGCGGGTTTAATTGTTTATCAAAGTTTATCCCGCATCCAATTTGCCATCCAAGATGGATCTTTTGCTAAGTTAAAGATTTGGGATGAGCTCATTGAACACGCGGAAAAAAATAAATCTTCCATTCAACTAATGGGCCTACTTTCTAATGGGGGCATTCACTCACATATTGACCATCTTTTAGAGATCCTAAATATTTTAGCCATTAAAAAAGTAAGTCGCCCAGTTTATATCCATGTTTTTACTGATGGTCAAGACGTTTCCCCAAAATCCGCGCTCACTTTTTTTAATATGCTAGAAAAGAAAATGCAGGAATTAAAAATTGCCAAAGTTGCCACGATAATGGGCCGTTATTACGCAATGGATAAAAGCTTAAAAATAGATTTAACCGAAAAAGCCTTTCTCTGCCTCACCGAAGGAAAATGTGAGGCTAAGGCCAAATCTCCGCAAGAAGTAATAGATAAAAATTATTCACAAAACTCTGGAGATGAATTTTTTGAACCCACGCTTTTAGATGAAAAAGGATTAATTCAAGAAAATGATTCTGTCTTCTTTTATAATTTTCGCGCTGATCGCGCCAGGCAATTAACGGACGTTTTCCTAAAACAAAACTATAAAAAAATGCTCTTGGCAACTATGACGGAATATAACAAAGATTATCCCCTGAAAATTGCTGTGACTCCCCAAGCAATCCATAATCCCCTTGCTAAGGTTGTTGCGGAATCAGGGAAAAAACAATTTCATGTAGCCGAAACTGAAAAATACGCCCACATAACTTATTTTTTAAATGGCGGCACAGAAAAAGCTTTCTCCGGAGAAGAGCGCATTATTGTTCCTTCTCCAAAAGTAGACGCTTTTGGATATGTAAAAACCCCGGAAATGTCTAGCTATAAAATTACCGAAGAATTAATCAAAGCGATTGAGTCAAAAAAATACGAATTTTTAGCAGTAAATTTTGCCGCTACGGATATTCTTGGGCATAGCGGTAATTTTGAAGCCGCTATCCAAGCTATCCAAGCCGTAGATGATTGTTTGGGAAAAATTTGGACCGTTTTAGAAAAAAATAATGGGGCTTTGGTCATTACTGCGGATCACGGAAATTGCGAAGAAATGATCAATTTAGCTACAACCAAAGTAGATACAGAACACTCTACCAATCCTGTGCCATGTTGGATGATTGCTCAAGACTTAAAATTAAAAAACCCGGGTGAACCGAACCTAGAACCGATTATTCCTAACGGCATTCTTGCTGATGTGGCGCCCACTATTTTAGAGCTTATGAGTATTACTAAAGCAAAAGAGATGGCTGGCCGAAGTCTTTTAAGTGAAGCTAAACCCCTGGTTCTAAAATAATATCCCAACTTACCAAACTGGCTTTAGTAACCGCCAAAGGCTGTGAAGCATAAGCCCTATAGCCTTCCTTAGCGCAGGTTATATAATAGTTTCCCGGCGTGACTAAAAATTTAAACCTTCCGTAGGCATCGGTAACCCTACTGGTTAAAAGCCAATTTTTATCTACATCAAAAATTCTTACTACCACTAAAGCTAAAGGCTGTTGAGTTAATTTATCTATTACCCGACCAAAAGATTTAAGTATTTTCTTAGATAAGAAAAATTTGGCTATATCTAAACTGACATAAACTAACAAAACAATAACATTAAAAAGTGTCGGTAAAATCACTAAAATTCCGATGCTCGCAAGCGTTCCAAGAGCCAAAATCCAAGGATTAAGAATGTTAATAATTTTCATTAAAGAATTCAAAAATTTAACTAATGGCTTCGCTACGGCAATAGCGCCGCTTTCGGGTATTAAAGCCACTTCTATGTTAAAAGCCTCTTCTCCGCCTTTGACATTCAATGCCGCTGTTTTTACATCTTGAAATCCTTCTTTAGAAATAACCAGATAATAGGACCCCGGAGAAATTAAAAATCCAAAACGCCCGTTTTCATCCGTAAATTGAGTATCTTTTAATTTCTGAAATGTAACCTCAAAAACCCTGACCGTGGCATTTTTAATAGCTCTGCCAGTTAATCTATTAAAAACTTTTCCCCAGGGTTTATGCCGCCTAATGCGAAATGATCCTAAACCAATAAACTGCAGAAACCTTAATGCTTCAGCAATATGAACTGCTAAAGAAGCGTTAGCAGTAACAGCGCTACTTACTAAAGCGCTAGCTCCAGCCACCTCTAAAGTGATTGCTATTGGCAAAGCTACATTTTTAGCAACTGCCACTACTTGCAGATTAGATCGAATAGATTGCACAACCGATACAGCGCCCGTACCGCGAATCGTGGTTTCCACTGTAATCAAATCGCTTTCAAAGTTTTGGCCTATTTGAGTCCATTGTCCGCGCAACTTTCCGGAAATTTGATAAGTCCCAGCCGGACCAATAATGGAAACTGGCAAACTTACTTTTTGATTAGACTCTACTTGGCTGATCGCCACATTCAGAGTTCGAGTTCCTAAATTCCAAACCATCCCAGCGCTTAAATTTACAGGCTGAATTTGTTCCGGAAAAAATATAAATAAAGTAAGGTTACTCACCGGGCTTGCTCCATTAACAAAGGTAAAAATTACCTGTTGCGCTATTTGCGCAAAAGCTGAAACTGTTAAAAATATCATAACAGCCGCGGCAAAAACCAATCTAAACTTGAATAAAAAACTAATGCCCATAAGAAGCTAAGGGATAACCTCTTCTAAACTTGAACTTCTAACCTGCACAGTGGCTTGTCGAGAAATCGGATTATTAGAATTTGGCCCCTGCAAACAATTGAGGGTATAAGTTGTAGTCTGGGCGGGGCTCACCGGGCGTGAACCATTAACCAAAACCGATCCAATGCCCTGATTAATAGAGCAAGAATTTAAACCAACAGTAGACCAAATAAGATTAGAGACGCCTCCAATTCCAATAGACGCTGGGCTAGAATTGAATTCAATGATGAAAGAAACATTTTCATTATTGTCGGTTGCCGAAAAACAGCTAGGGTCATTTGGAAAATCCGGCAAACCGTCGCCATCGTTATCTAAAGAATCTGAACATTGGGGCAATTGTTCTCCACCTCCGCCGCTACCTCCTCCACTTCCACCGCCATTGCCGCCTCCGCCGCTACCTCCATCATTAAGCTCATCATCGTCATCAGCCGAAGAACAGCCCGGATCATTGGGATAATCAGAAAGCTCATCGCCATCATTATCCAAGCCATCGGAACATTGAGGCGGGTTTACGATATTAGTTTCATCATCGTCATCAGCCGAAGAACAGCCCGGATCATTGGGATAATCTATTCTTCCGTCGCCATCGTTATCTAAAGAATCTGAACATTGGGGCAAACGATCCCGACAAATAAAATTTTGGCCTAAAGCCGCATTGCCGCAAGAAATATCATTACAAGCATGAACCCACCATTGATAAGCATTGTTGAGGCGAGAAATAAAACTAAAAGAAGTGGCTGGAGCTTGAATATCCTGGCAAAAATCGCCGGCCGCAGATGAACAAGTCCCTGTCCAATCATCAGCTAAATTATTAATTCTCAAAGCGTAAAATTTCGCGCCGCTAACCGGGAACCAAGCAATCGTCGCTCGAGTTCCGGGAACCGGACAAAAACTGGAAAGATTAGTTGGCTGCTCTGTTCCCGGATTACTCACTAAAATATGCTCGTAAACATCTAAATAATAATATCCTTGCTCTTCTAACGGCCTCTGGCAAACAGGATTATTAGGATCGGCTTCGCAAATCCAAGGATGATAACCAGCAAAGAAAAATCCGGCTTTGTGCGGTCCCGCGGCTAAATCCGCCGGTACGGAAAAAGAATAATTAAAACTTAAACAATATTTTCCCGCTCCACAAAAAACTTCTGTTAGGGATAAATAACCGGATAATTCCGTATTGTCAATATAAAATTTAATTTTATCTTTATCTGAAGTATTAGTAACATTCCCACATCCTTCTTGATAAATTTGGCCAGAAAACCTGATGGTATCGCCAGCTATCACAGTCTGATTATGCGTTGGGTCTTGCAAAGAATAACCAAAACCGTAATCATTACGAACTTCAACAATAGAGGCCTTCGCAATGTCCACGTTTAAAAATAAAAATCCAGCGACAAACAAAAGAGGTAAAATAACTTGTGATTTTCTCATACCTATTTTTTTTACTAAAAACACGATTAAGCCAGCTGCTAAGCTAGCAACAACAATCCATAATGCCGCAGTGGCTGGAAAAACGGCTTTAATCGGCGGTTGAGTAATAGAATAGTTATCCAAAACTTTCCCGCTTTTTACTATTTCTGCTTTTATCTCGGGCGATTCCGCGTAAGCATTGGCGATCACCGTAACCGTTCTACTATCTAATCTATTAAGATTAATGGATTCTGTTGTTTGCCCGATAACTTTGCCTTGATCAATTAAAGTAACTACTAATTCCGCCGATCCGGCTTTAGTTTGGGCATCAGCAGGCCCATAATAATAAACAACTGCTTTATAAGTTTTAAAAGTGGGGTCAGGCGGCAGAGCTTGAATAGCCACCACTTCTCCTCCGATACCCTCGGTTACCCATCTAAATAAAGCATGATTAGAAATTGTATTGCCCTCTTTATCAAGTAGAACTATATCAGCAACCAACGCTTCCGGATCCGAATATTTATATCTAAAATCAAAAGATAAAATATCGCTGTCATCGCCGTCTAAAGAAAATGCCGGTTCATCATAAGATTGAAGAATTTGATCGCTCAATCCTCGTTTTAAAATTTTGACGCGTGGCATTACTAAAATAGTTTCATTAGACAGATTATGGAAAGCTGCTTCGCCTCTTATCGTGTCATTAGATTTAACTGTTACTCCAGCAGCCGCGGGATAGGTTGCGCCGCGAACAATAATCTGGGGATTACTTAGCTCCACAAACGCGCCGCCTCCGGAAATCTTAATAGGCAAAGGGTCAGCAAAACCATAAGTCATTCCTTTCGCATTCACTAAATAAACGCCGATCAAATATTCTCCATCCGCCAGCTTTTCCGGCAATTTATATTGGATACTCTTTCTGATTTTATCTTCTGGATAGATTAAAAGTTTTTCCTCAAAAATTTTTTCGTCAAACAATAACACATTTTTTAAAAGGGCAACGGAATATTGAACGTCGCTTAAAGCAACTTCATTGCCGCTAACCGCGGTAAATCTAATACCTATGCTTCCTCCCGGTTTAAATTCCGATCCGGAAAGAGAAAAATCTTGAAGATAAACAATCGGCCTGGTGGCCTCAATCGCGGATATGGGTTCCACGGCGGCTAATTCCGGCTCATCTATAGGCGATGGAAAATTAGTAGGAGCGGAAACCTGCGCTAAAGCTCCAGAAAAGAAAAGAAACACTCCCGCGCTTATTAAAGTGACAATTTTTCTCATACCCGGTGCTACAATTGCGATTGCGCTGCTTTAGACAATGTCTCGCAATCATTATTATTGATTATGACCTTTGAAAAAACATAGTTTTAGTTAAATTCATTGACGCATCGAATTGCCCTTATCGCAGTTGTCGCTACCGGGCATATAATAAATTTACCATAAATCAGCCTTAAAGATGTGCATAACTCTAGGTATATAAAAACCCCGACGTTATGTCGGGGGTAAATTCACTCAGGGTGAAGAGTTTTAAACAAGATAAGCTTTTGATTCAGTTGGCAGAGGAGTAATAAATTTCATTATGTTAATTTTTGTATAGGTGCCATCAAACCAGAATGATTCAATGACCTGCCCGGTTTTCGCAAACTGGACAGCTTTCTCAATGGCATTTTCGTCGTTGTCAGCCGAAAATTCATAACAAACAGCCTTAACATCTCGTAACTTTTCCCCGGCTTGCATAGTAAAGCCAATTCCACTAACTTCTGCTCGATACCAAGCCATAAATCCCTCCCATATTTTTTAAAAATCTAAAAATAGTATAGCAAAACAATGTTTTATTTTCAATATTATTTATTAGGCACTACACGTTTCGGCTGTTTCATATCATCTCTTTTTTGTTTAGTTTCCTCCAAATCTTTTTGTAGTCGGCTGTATTCTTCTTGGCTAAAAGCATAGATCGTAGCGGATCGAGCCGAGTACAAAATTCCTCCAAAATCATCAGCGTCTACAGCCAGAAAAATCTTTACCGGCTCTTTATCGCTAACCTTTTCTTTTAAAACCAAATCTATCTTGTCCACCGGGACCAAAGCATCCGGCCCAAATTCCCCGATTTTAATAAGCCAGTGAGAATAATATTGATCAGGAGAATATTTATAAAGGGAATTGAAAGAAACAAATTTATATTTTCCTTCCACGTATTTTTGCCAACGCTCGGCATCCTCTTCTACCGGAACTTTAATCGTCAGAGATTTACAGCGATAACGCCCCTGGCCTTCAAATTCTGCCATCGGCTCGGCTAGTTCGGCCGACAACGTTGTAAAATCTTTGCCATCCTTTCTCACCACCACTGTTATAGATTGAGGATAGGCGTATAAATTAATTGGCACGCTGAACTCAGGCGGGAATGCCACAAAAATTAATTTATAATTTCGATCGTCGTCCTTTTGAAAATCATATTCTACTTCTTTATCAAATTTCAGAATGGCTATTTCTTCTAGGCGTAGCCCAACCGGACTTTGCGAATCACTAGCGCCAAGCAATAAAATAACACTCAATAAAAAACTAGCGGTTCTCATATGCCACCTCCTTTAAAAGATGCCGAGGGCATTTTAACAAAGCCCAGCTTATTTGACAACTGCCTGCGAAGCTGTATTCAATTGATAATTGAGAACTTTGATATTATTAAATAAAGGGGTTGCTAAAAAGAAACTAACAATGAAGTACGATATTGTCATTATAGGCGCTGGGGTTGTGGGTTGCGCTATCGCGCGCGAACTGTCCTTGCGCTATCCGGATAAAAAAATTGTTGTTTTGGAAAAATTATCCAATTCTGGAATGGAAACCAGTCAATTCAACAGCGGCGTGCTTCATACCGGCTTGCATCAAAAACCAGGTTCGCTGAAAGCGCGACTGTCGTTTCGAGGAAATCAGCTGGCAGTAAAATATTGCCAGTCAAAAAAACTGCCAATTCTTCATACCGGCATGATGGTAGTAATTTCCTTAGAGGCAATCCGGAGCGGTCTTTATAAAGAAGTTTGGTCGCTGTTTGAGCTGATTAAACGCGGCAGAGCGCAGGGCATAAAATTCAAATTCTTAAGTCCAATCGGAATCCGTGCCTTAGAACCAAATATTCGAGGGCTAGGAGGCATTTTTATTCCGGCAGTCTGGGTGATTAATCCGCTGATATTTACAAGGCAACTTTGGGCGGACGCGAAAAAAAATGGCGCGCAATTTTTCTTTGATAATCCGGTAAACAATATTGAATTAATTTCTGGCGGTTATCGTATTCAAACACTGAATATGGGCGTAGAAACGAAAATGATTATTAACGCCGCCGGACTCTACGCCGATAAAATTTCTCGTCTGGCGGGATATTACGGTTATGAAATTTATCCCTGGCGAGGCGAATATTATAAAATTATTGGAAAACCGGCAGGATTCATGAAACGATTGATCTATCCGGCGATACCCGCGAGTTCTCCAGGCAAAGGCATTCATTTCAGCCCACGCGTTAATGGCGATTTATTCATCGGCCCAAACACGAGGCCTGTGCCCAGTAAAAATTACTATACTGAAAATAAAACCCCAAAAGAAGATTTTTTGAAAGCCGTGCAAAAATTCTGCCCTTCCTTAAAACCGGAAAATTTAGAATGGGCTTATTCCGGCATTCGAGCGAAAATTACTAACAATCCCGGCGAACATGATTTCATTATTCAAATGGATCGAAAAAGTCCGCCTTTAATTAACTTAATCGGCATTGAATCTCCCGGCTTGTCGTCCAGTATGGCAATTGCCGAATATGTAGCTGATCTAATAAAATAAGCCCCCGACATAATGTCGGTGGGCTTTTACTTTTATCTATTTCACTAACTTGGATAATTCAACTAGGGCCGCTTCTAACTGCATGTCTTGAGCGGCGCTGATATCATCCTTAGAAAGTTGAACTTCTTTGTCCGGTTTAACGCCCACTTTTTCCAATACTGTTCCTTCCGCAGTAAAAACTTCCTGGATTGCCACTGTCATAGCCGAACCTAATGGCAAGGATATCTGAATGGAAACTTCCACCGCGCCGGCTGTCTTCGTTCCTACCACTATCGCCCTTTTTGCTTCTTGAAGAACAGCGGCCATAATTTCGGCGGCTGAAGCTGAACGGGAATCTGCCAGCATCACCATCGGCAAATCAGTTAAGGGATTACCAGAAACAAGAAGCTCTTGTTCTTCATAATGCCTGCGAATAAACATTACGCTTTCCTTTTTCGAAAAAATTTCTAAAGCCACCATCAAGGAATCAAGCAGTCCGCCGCGATTTCCTCTTAAATCCAGAATAATGCCTTTTACGTTTTCTTTCTCTGCGCGCCGGATAATATTTTTGAGTTTTGTAGCCGAATCAGGATCAAAACCGCGGAGCTCAATATAGATAAAGCGTGAATTCCCGCTGTTAATATAACGGCTAGTGATTAAATGTAAATCAAACTCTCTTTGCGCGATAGTAAAATCAAGAGTTTTCCCTCCTCTCTCAACCGTAACTTTAACTGAAATTCTTTCTTCCCCTCGAAATAATTTAAAAATTTCGCCAATATCGTTTGGAATAGCAAGCGCGTTAACTTTAACCAGCCGATCGAACTTTCGCAGGCCAACTTCGGCAGCCGGACTGCCAGGCGTAACCCAATCAATATAGTAAAAATTATCTTCTAATTTTTTTAAAACTACGCCAATGCCGGCATACCCGCTTTTTCCTCTTCTGCTTTTTCTAATCTCATTAAGCCTTTCAGGCGTGATAAAAGCGGTATGGGAGCTATCTACGGCATCCAATAATCCTTTTAACGCCGCAAATTCCAATTGCGCGCTGTTATTAATAGCCGCGTTTAAATCTTCAGCTTTTTTATATTCGGCAGCAAAATGTTTTTTTGCTTTTACGACGGACGCGGAATCGTCAATCCTGGAAAAATTAAACTCCGCGTTTTTAGATTTCAATTCTTCCGCTATACCATCAAGAGCGGCATTAAAAAGCCTAGATGGCTTTAAACGCATCGGATCATAAAATAAACGCTCTAAATCTTGGTATGTCCCGAAAACAACTTCCGTTCCGCTTGGTTTATCAAAAAGATCCCAAACTATTTTTACAGGATTAGGAACGGTAAGGCAGATTTGGCAGCCAGTCAAAGAAAAACTAAAAACCAACGCTAGCAACACGCAAAAACGCCTCATGATCGCCTCCTTTAAAAAAGAATTTTAAAGAACAACTAGCATCTAACTCTTGAGTTAGTATTCCATAAAGAACAAGTCGCGTCAAATATTTTTAATATCCGAAGCGTTTAGATAACCAGATTTAAAATTATATGACAACTGTTCTAAAAATTTTAATCCGTCTTTAGGAAAAAGTTTTGTTTCTGATCTGCCGGATTCAGAATATTCAAAAATCCCCTCTTTTTCTAAATTACTAACAAAAATTTTGTCGCCTAAACATTTAACAATACCGCCATCCCCTATTTCACATCGCGCGATTACTTCTTGTTCTCCGCCGGTTTTTAATTTATAAATTTCTACAAATTGCATGAAAATTTAGACAATTTTAGTAATTTAAAGACGGCTTTAGCGATTTGGGTATTACGCCTTTATATTTCTTTAAAATGGCGGCCATAAATTCAATTCTTTTCAAACAAGCATCCACTGTTCTTTCATTTAAAATTTCTAACATTGCCTGTCGTAAAAGATTTTGTTGTTCGGCTGAATCAGAGAATTGTTCCAAATTTCTAATAATATCTTCCGGCATCGACTCGTCATAAAAGTCTTCATATATACTGGGTTGAATATGCTCCCTTACAAACGTTAATCCGTGATCAATAGCATGTAAACCATCCGAATTAACAAGAAAATTTGCGTCATGTCTGTCGCCATTCCAAACTATATAATCAAAAACCCACATTTTTTTAAGAGCATCTCGATAATTAGTTTTTAATAATTTATCGTCAATTTCCAATCCGACTGTCGATTCAAAAACAAATTCCTGCATACTGCCGATTTCCCCATTTACTTCCCTGATAACAGTCGTGGGCACTAAATTAAATCCTAAAAATTTATCCACCAAATAGGACGCCCGTTCATTTTTATAAAGCTCCCCGGCCCAATCAAATGGAAACTTTTCTCCACTGGCCGGCTTAAATATTGCTGAGCCATCGCCATGCAACTCTACCAAAAACACCTCATTAATTCTCTTATTATTAGCATTGCCGATTAATTTAACGCTCCGCTCTATTTCTAATGATTGTAATGCTTTTTCTTTTTGAGTTTCTAAATTCTCTCCTGCCGAATGAGGTTTTTCTTCTGTTTCTAAATGCTGAGGTTCGCCTCCAAAAAATTTCATTATATATCTTATATTATCATTAAAAAACGGCGTTAAAATAGTCTTTCTTTACACCAAATATCTTAAACAAAAAAATATAATCTATCTTTTAGCCGATTCTAATAGTTTTATAAAATCTCCAAGGCGTTCTTTGGCTTTTTGCCGGTCCTTGCCGCATCTCGCTTCTTCTTCTACGGCCCACCACTGTTCCGCTAATTCCGGGCTATATAAATCACCCAACTCATCTAATCGCTCTAAAAGCTGATTAATTTCTAACTCTAAATTTTCACGGCTTGGTTCTGTAGGTAACTTTTCCATTCTTATTTATCCGGATAACACTTTTTACAAAGCTGATAATTTTGAGAATCTGGCGCCCCAACATAAGAACAAGCAGGAACGGCTTGGAAGTTAACGCAAAGCTCCGGCGTGATAGGAATTTCGTATGACGACCCGCCAGAAGGTTGAATATATTGAGGAACTAGCGGTGACTGTTGATATTGTTGTTGGTAATTCTGGCTAGGAACAGAGCTGGATTCAACACCGCCTCCAAAAGCACTGCAAGCAGGATCATTATAATGTTCCTTGCAATAAGACATGCATTCTGTCGGATTACTACAGCCGCCGGGACCGGAAAAACCGCCACCACCAGATCCTCCACCGCCTGGACCGCCTCCGCCGCCCGGCGGACCAAATCCCTGACAATCATCCGGATTTTCTTGGCAATAAACTTGGCATTCTTCTTCGCTAGTACAACCGCCGGGACCCGAAAAATCGCCCCCTGGAAAACCTCCATGTTCACCAGGGCCGCCTGGACCGCTAAATTGAGAAAATGCCTGTTCAAAACAAACACGAATTTGATCGCCGATTTCCGGCCCACCAACGAAATCGCCTTCTAAGCCGCCCGGCCCGATAATCGCATCCACGCATTCTTTAGCTTCAGGCGGCATCTGCTCCAACGCCTTTTTCAACTGCTGCTTTCCTTCCTCCATCCGCCGCAAATCCGCTTCTTCAATAAAACCGTTTTCTTTTGCCCACGCAAAACAGGCTTTTTGATTTTCCGGCTTTTCACAATAAGTCTGGCAAGACCGGCCGCGGCATCCGCCCGGACCTACGCCTCCGGCTTTTTTAAATTTATCTATATGTTTAAGTTCTTCATCGGAGATCAGGCCGGCTTTCTCCGCGAAAGCAATGCATTCATCAAAATTTCCCTCTGCTTCGCAATAAGCTTCACAAGCTGTCTTAGATTTGCAAGCGCCAGGAGTTTGCCCGCTCTTCATCAATGGCAAAAACTTTTCTACTTCCCTTAATTCTTCTTCTGTCATAAAACCATTCTCTTTGGCAAAAGCGATACACTCATCCATATTATCGGAGTTGGTGCAATAAGCTTCACAAGCGCCTTTACTGCGGCAATTGCCGGGCATTTTCGCTCCCCGCTTAATCGCTGACTGAACTTTTTTAGCTTCTTCTAATTCCTTGCCGCTTAAAATTTCATGTTGCTCCGCAAAAACAAGGCAAGTATCAATGTGGTCAATATCATTGCAGTAAGCTTCGCAAGATTGTTGAGAATTACAGCCGCCAGGACCGCCATTTTTCACAACGTCTTTAAACTTTCGGGCTAAATCTGCGTCTTCTTTAGTCATCAATCCATGAGATTCGGCAAACGCAACACACTTGTTTAAATTCTCCGGCTGATCGCAATAAGCTCGACACTCAAATTCCGTGCCGCAATTTCCCAATTCCGCTACCGGATAAATAATTTCTGCCAAAGGCGCTTTTTCCGGAGCAGAAGTTGGTTTAACCGGCGCTACTGAAGCAGGAGCTTCTTGAACCGATTCTTTTTTTAGCTCTGCCTCCACTCCAACCCGAGCCGATACTGTCAACCCATCCTTTGGCGACGGAATCTGCAAATCATCTTGATTGTTCTGGCAATCAATAACATAAGCGCCCATTGCTGGAGTAAAATCAAAAGGATCATCAAAAGCAACATTGGCAATCACCCGACTCGTCGGACACTGGCTAATTCCTCCGCCATAAGGAAATTTACCCTTAGGCTGTAATGAAAATTCCTTAATGCCTTGCGGATCTCTAATCGTTACAGTAAAAAGCCCTTGTGAGTCTTTTTTAAAAGAAATGGACGAATTCCGGCTGACTTGAGCGTAAGTTGCCTGAATAATAAAGCCGCTCGCTAAAACCGCGAACAAAAAAATAATAGCTGTTACTAAAAAATCTTTAGAAAAATAAACTTTGAGTTTTATCATTTAAGGAGCAAAAGGATTTTGATAAACATCTTTAAAAGGATTGGTTTGGGTGACTGGATTGACATCCGGCAATTTCTTTCCAGGATTGCTTTCGGTGCCAATGTCAGCCAGAGGCGATTCGGATACCGCTTCAATAGCATCGCCGGTAGTTTTGATTGGCTCCGGCTGATTTAACCAATACAAAATTCCTGCCGCAACTAACGCGACAACCACAATAGCAATAAAAAATAATTTTGACATTATTATAATTTATTATATCACAACGTTATGAACGCTTAACCAAGCGTTGTGGATAAGCGAAAAGAGGCTGCAAAGCTGGAACAATTAAGTAAATAACCACGGGCTTACGCCCGTGGTATTGGTTAGGAAATAATAAATAGCGCCCTATTTCTAATAGGGCGCCACGTTTCTATCGCAAACGTTCATTAAAGAACTGTAAAGTCTTGCTTCGTGTATAAAAAATATAAAAAATAGCAGTATAATGGCCGCTAACGATATAGATCCGTTCGGGCATACCAATCGCCGCAATCAACGCCTTCCCTTTTTTGGTATGAATTACGTTGTCCAATAATGCGACCACCACTAAAACTTTCCGCGCGTCTATATATTTGGCGTATTTTATCGGATCAGTTTGGATCGCGCACCGGAGTTCGCAATAAAAAACATCGTCGTTCCAATGATTTTTTTCTTTAATTCGGGCGATTCCTTCTTGAACGGTTTTTTCGTGAGAATGAGTTAAAATATAAGGCAAGTCGCCCCCGGCTAATCCTAAAACCGCTGCTTTAATCCGTTTATCCAACGCAGCAATCAGAGCACTGTTGATGGCGCCTAAACTAATTCCAAAAACCCCGATATTATTTTTATCCAAATCATTTTTAGTTTCTACCCAATCCAGTACCCGTTTTAGGTCTATAACATTTTGCCTAAGGGCAAGTTCAATTCCCTTAATGCTTTCTGCCTGCAAAATCGTGGCGTTGCGATTTACTATTAAAACGGCGTAACCATTATTAGCAAAATATTTCGCGTAAAAATTAGATATAGCGCTATTGCCATCTAAAATTGGCAAGACCAAAATAACCGGAGCGATTTTCGGTTCTTTAACATCGTAATAATCAATTTCAATCTTGGTTTTTTTAATCGCCGCAACTTTGACTGGCGCAATAAACTCAACTCTTTTAAGGGTATATCTCGGGCTTTCCTCTACTATTTTTTCTATATACTTAATCGAGTGTTTTTCATAGGAATATAGCTGGGCTATTTCATCAGGCAACGGCTTTGGACCCGCGTAACTGGGGTTATCCATCTGATAGTGAACACAGGAACAAAGCAAGGTGAAAAATGGCGTTAATAAAAATAATAGGCAAAAGCGGCTCATGCTTCCTCCCTAAATCAAAACGAGGTTTTGATCGGGCGATCCGCCAACTGGCGGATTTAGCCTTTTTTAATTTTCAAAAATCCGCTGTCAAAATTTTATCACGCAATTTGAGAATTGCCAATTATGAAGGAATCGAAAAATTTTGCGGGGGCGTACGGATTCGAACCGTAATACCTGGTTTTGGAGACCAGAGTCCTGCCGTTGGACGACACCCCCTTGCTTCTTGATTCTAATAAATTTGATAAAAAAAGCCAGTTTCAACATTAAGTCGAAACTGGTTTATAAACTTTTTACAGCATACCGAGAATATAAAAACCAAATGGTAAAGATACCGACCCAAAAAGCGCCAGCTAATAAAAATCCAATCTGCCAACCCCAAAGATTACCTCCAACAATCATAATTAAAATCGCGACAATAGCATTCTCTACGATCACTTTACGGCTAGGAGAAAGCATCAAGCGCTCAATCGCTTTATGATGATTTCTAACTTTCTTAGTCTGTTCCGGATCCCCTATTCCAAACGGGGAATAATAAAATCTAGAAAATGGCCAGAACCAAGCAATTCCCCCGCCCCCAAATCCTTTAGTATCATGTACGTAGTGACAACAAACGCAAATCCCAGCAATAAACGCCCAAAACCATCCACCCAATAATCCGCCAATTAAAACTGCCGCAGGAATACCGATAATAGGACGATGAGTAAGATATTCGTGATGATTTTCAGAAAATCCGCCGCGGCGGATTAAAAGATAAACAAGATCAATATCAGGAGATACACCTAAAGCCGCGCCTAAAAAATAACCTGCCCAACCCACATCGTGGCCATATAATGATCCAATAAAAAATACTACGAAAATACCCACTGCCATATCTAAAATTCCCATCAACAGATTTCCAACTGCTTGGAACCAAAACATTTTTCTCCTTTCAAAGTACAAAACCGATAAAAAGATTATACCTATAAATGATGATTTGTACATAATAAAAAATCCCCTGAATAACAGAGGATTTTTTATCTCTTAGATTCTTTATGTATCGTGTGTTTGCGGCAATGATTACAAAATTTCTTAAATTCTATTTTTCGAGTCACCAATTTTTTATTCTTACGGGTAGAATAATTAAACCGGCTACAAACCGAACATTTTAACTTGATTAAATTAGCGCTGAATTTTGATGGCATACGAATTAATCTGTTTTTCCCGCCTTCTAATTTCTTCTACATAAAGAATACTCTTCTGTCCGAAAAATTTCAAGAGAAATGTGTTGTCGCAAAGATTTAGTACTGACTGAATTATGATATTTCAACTTTTTTATTAGATCAAAAAAGTAAAAATCGCGAAGCGATTTTTGAGCCAATGGCCGGGATTGAACCGGCGACCTACTCCTTCGCTTATACCTTCATTTTTCCGTAGCTTAAACGGATTATAGAAGGGCTAGACTGTATCTTTCCGCCTTAGGCGAACCCTTGTCAGTCGTTCGGGCCTTTTTACGTGCCACGGTCTTAACCTAACGAAAGGTCTTTAACCGTTATTCAGGATTCACTATGCGGTTACCTGCATAGTGGGCAGGGCCAGCGGCCTACCATGGAGTTGCTCTACCAGCTGAGCTACATTGGCAATAAACTAACCAGCAAATTTCTTAATTTTTTATTATGATACATTACCGTTATGACCCCATACTTACTTTTCTTTTTATAAGTGCCTATGGAGCCAGATTTTGTAATTGTTGGTTTAAAGAACTGGCTCCTATTTATTTTAAGGTTTTTTGTCCAAAAGTCCATAGCCTCTAAAACCCCTATATCATTAAATAATTGCAGTCCGAATTTAAAATCTCGTTTTTTAATTGAAAAAAAATGAACCAAGAATTCAATAAATTTTTTAATAAGCTGCGGATCTGTGTTACCTAAACGTATTGAATTCAGATTGGCTTTAGTACCCTCTCCCCAATACAATCCAAGACCCAAACCAAACAATACTCCTTCTTTTATATTTTTTGGGTATCTAAATCGGAATGGATCTCCATCGGGATTATGTTTTAAATAAATAGCCTCACTAATTGATCGAGTTTGTAGAGAATATTTTTCCATCCAATATTTAATTTTGCTTAAAGAACAATTCAAAATTGTTGCAATATCCTGCATTGATTTCCCTCTTTTAAAATAAAGCGTTTGTAATTTTTCTTTTGATAACATTAATAACATCATACTGCTATTTTAAAAAATCAACAAACCAAGTTCTTTCCAACTATGAAGCCTTCTAAAACATAAAGGCCCCGCATAATGCGAGGTCTGCCGCTTGGGAGCCGGTGAGGTGAATCGGACACCTGTCTTCGCTTTACAAAAGCGTTGCTCTGCCATTGAGCTACACCGGCATCAGTAGATTATACTAAAAATCATCAAGAGTTACTAGGTTCGAATCCATCCATAAAAATTCCCGAAGCAGCATAAATACTGCTTCGGGAATTTTTATGGGCAGGGAGGGATTCGAACCCCCGTAGCCTGAAAGGCGTCTCGTCTACAGCGAGATGCAATTGACCGCTCTGCCACCTGCCCAGTCACCAGATCGAGTATTGCAACGCTCAAAACGTTTTTGCCTACTATATTTTGAGAGTTAATAATACCCGTTCTAAGCCTTAAATTACATTGGGTTGCCAGCGTTGAAAAAAACGAAATACTCGATTCGGTGCTGGGCTTGCCCAACTCTACTCCGGCTTATCGTTGCCACCGTTTATTGTGCCATTATTATGAGTTTTCTTCAACAACTTATTAAGATAATTAGTAATAAAATTATCAATCTTTAAAACCACTACCTTAATCCTTCGAAGAGTTTTACTTAAAAAAGTATTCATTAAAAAGTCCAATCTATTCAAAGGAATTTTTGCTAAAATGCGATCAAAATAATCAAATTTAGAGCCTTGTGAAATAACTTCAGAGTTTGACTGAATCCGCGGCACCGCTCGCGCCATTATAAAAAGGATTACGCCCAAACTCAAAAATATAACTAGTTGTAATATAAATTCATACATGCCGTTTTTGTCTAAATTTTAGAGCCCGTATGTAGCGAAGACAATTTAGCTACAAAACCGAGCACCCCGCCCTCTAAGCACCTGGACCTTTTTTGGATATTTATTTTTATATTTAGTTTATTCATATAGCTACATATTTATTCTCCGCGCATAGAGGGCGGGGTAAGGTTTGGTATTGAAAAATACTACGCATTTGACTTGAATTTTTCAACCAAGCCTTATAACTCGTATCGGCAAAATCTTTCTATCCTAATATTTTCTCCTACTTTAGCAATTACGCCCTTAATGCATTGCTCAACAGTAAGGGCTTCATCACGAATATATGGCTGTTTCAAAAGCCCATCTATATTTTCCGGATTCATCGCCGCTATTTGCATGGATAAATTATGCGCCAAATCTTTAAAAAGATCAGAATGAGCCACAAAATCAGTTTCACAGCGTATTTCTAACAAGACGCCTACGCGCCCATTATGGACATAAGACTCCAAAAAACCAGCGCCCGTGGCTCGAGTGGCTTTTTTTTCCGCTTTAATTATGCCTCGCTCCTGAATTAATTTGATGGCGACATCAAAATCTCCTTTGGCGTCCACAAAAGCTTTTTTACACTCCATCACTCCAGCCCCAGTAACCTCCCGTAATTTTTTAACATCGCTGCTCATCAATTATTTATTCGCATTATTTTGAATCGCATTCGCATTATTCGCGATTACTCCGGACTTTTTCCCTTCCTCCATCGCAGACTCTAATTTTGCAAGAATCCATTGAACACTGGTTTTAGATCCGGAATTGGCAGGAATGAGATACTGGACTAAATCCGGATCGCTATCGCTATTAATAATAGCCACGACCGGAATTTTTAAAAGACTAGCCTCTTTAAGGGCGGTAATATGGACCTTAGAGTCTACTAATAAAACCGCGTCAGGCAATTTCTGCATATTATCCAAACCGCCAAAGAGCCTTTCCATCCGATCTATCTCCCGATCAAAATCTAACCGTTCTTTTTTAGTATATTTATCTAACTTGCCAGCTGCCCGATCAGCTTTTAATTGAAGGTAACGATTGATGCGGGTAGATAGGGTTTTAAAATTAGTTAAAGTGCCCCCCAACCATCGCTGAATCACGTAGGGAAAATTAAATTTCTCCGAAAACTGCTTAATAAGATCTTTCGCGGAGGGTTGAGTCCCCACCAAAAGAACTTGGCCTCCTTTTTGAACAATATCTTTTAAAAATACCCGTGCCTTCTCAACTGCTTCTAAAGTTTGGGGTAAATCAAAAATACCTACGCCATTACGGACTGCTTGAATAAAACCCAGCATCTTGGGATGGGTACTAGCCTTTTTTCTTCCATATAAAACGCCGGCCTGAGCCATTTCTTCCAAAATAGGAAAATCCTTAATAGCCTCTTCGGTATTTTCAGAAGCGTTATTTTTTACTTCAGCAATATCTTCAACAACTGACATATGAAAAATATTATAATACAAATCGGCTATTTTTTTCAAGGGGCGCCTCACAATACTTTAAAGCCTGAGCTCAAACGCGCGGCGGACATTTCCGGCGCTGCCAATAGATTTAATCGCCTGGCCATCCTCGGATATGGAAGTCTCCACATCGGCGCGATTAGTAAAAACTGGCTTTGGATAATCTGGATCTTTAATTTTTTTGTATAATTCCCATTCTAATCCAGTATCAGCGGCAAAAATCGCCTTAGCGGAATCCGTCACATTGCCCGTCTGCCGTATTTGATAAACCATCAAAATGCCCGCAATGGTAGTAACCGCTAAAACTGTTCCGGATAAAATTAAAACGGTTAAGATCAAAACCTGCCCGCTATTTTTTCCTTGAAAATTGATGTATTTAAACATTGCCATAGATTAAAAATATTATTGGTTAACCCGCGGGGAAATTGTGGTTTGAATATTATTCAAAACTCCGGTTAAGTCTCGCTGATTAGAACCGACACCTAATACGACCGTAACCCTAGTAGGAATATTATCTCCATCCTCTTCTCCAGATAAAATAAATTGCAATCGTTTAATTTTTACTTCGCTTGCCGTAATAGCCTTAAAAATATCTCCTTCTCCACGCTCTAAAGATTCCGCGCTGGTATTCCATCTATAAGTTATGTCCCTACCTTGATAATTAAGAAATTTTAAAGCGGATGGGCCTAAAGAAGAAAATAACTGTCCAGTGCGAATTTCCCTTGTCATCTGTTCAATGGCTAAGCTGGCATTATCATTAATAGCCATTAAATTAATAATATTTCTCTGGGTGCGCAAAGATCTTACAAAGATTCCTATAGAAACGCCAACAATTATAATAAATACGCCCATTGCCACCAAGAGCTCTATCATTGTAAAACCATGCCTTAATTTTAAATTTTGAATTTTAAATTTTAGTTGTTTCATAGTTTATCTCCAATTAAAGAAATGGTCTTCTAAATCAACGCTATAGTCTCCTCCTCGGGAGAGCCAATTGACTTGAGAATTTACTTTTAATTCATTGCCATTGCCTAAAACCTCAATCTTAATGGTTCTCTGAAAAGTAGTTTCTTTTCCAGAAATGTAATTATAAGTTCCGTTATTTTCATCAAAAAGAAGCGTCCGGCCCTGGCTTAAACGCAAATCTTGGTCGCGATATTCCACTTCATAAGCGCCGCTAAACAATCCGTCATTCCACGGACGGCGTTCAAGAATATTGGCATCAATCATATTTTTAACCAGCTCAACGCCCTCCGAAGCAATATAAATAGCTATGTATCTGTCGGCCACAACACGATTTAAACTGACAGCCCTTGCCGCTAAACCGTAGACTCCTAAAATCCCAAAAAAAATTATAGACATAGCAATAATAGCTTCTATAAGAGACTGGCCACTTTGAGATTTTAAATTATAAATTTTAGCTTTTAGAATCATAGTCTTGTTATCTTATTGAAAAGTCACCTGGCCAGCTTCCGTAACTTTAACTTTTAAAGAAGAAGCTTCATCTAAAGTAGCAATGGTAAGCACCGCCTCTGGTTGCGATGGAATTAAAATAACAGTCGGATCGGGCGGAATAAACAGAACATCTAAAAGAGGAGGCGGCAAGAATTTCACCGCTTTATTTAAAATAATATTTTCCACGTCCTCATCTGGCCCAGAATACCTTTTATCACTGACCGAACAATCCTCGGAAAGATCTTTAAATAAGATATAACCGTTGGGGACAAAATGCACCCCGTAACCGCAAGGGCGTCGTGGCTGGTTAAAAGTCTGAATAGCCAAAGATTTTGACCGTAAAATAGTATTCACAAGCTTTGCTTGCTCGGTTAATAAAATAATCTGCTTCTCTCCGCCCCTGCCATAAAAAATCACCATCGCCATTAAAATCGCGGAAATAGTGATAACAATCATCATTTCTACTAAAGTAAACCCTTTTTGCATGTATATATATTTTAACACTTAATCTTAATAGGTTAAAAACTGAAATAAGCTAAAGTAATAATCCAGTAAATTTTCACCCCAGAAAATTGTTAGGAAAACTCCGAGAGCTAAAAATGGCCCAAAAGGCACCGCGTCTTTTAAGGATTTTTTACCCAACAGTAATAAAAAAACCCCAACGATCGCTCCTATAATAAAACTGCTAAAAAAACTGAAAACTATATCTGGTAATCCTAATAATAAACCTAAAGCTCCGGCTAATTTCACATCGCCTATTCCCATTCCCCTACCTCGGCTTAAAACCACGATTAAGCCGAATAAAAATAAACCAAAAATAGCCGCCAAAAAATGGCTTAACAAAGGTTGAGCAGAAATATTGAATAATAACGAGTATTTGCCAAGAAAAGAAGTATTAGTAAAAGAATAAAAATATTTGAGCGCTACAAGAGCTGCCCCTAATACTAACAAAAAAACATTAATCTGATCAGGAATAATCTTTAAACGAAAATCTATCAGCGACATTAATAAAAGGCCGTAAGCCACCAGAATCCAAACGCACAAAAAAATATAGTATGGCCCAATATTCCCGCCTTGCGAAATAATATCCGCTAAATTAAAAAATTTATAAAAATGCCAAGTAAAAAACACTAAAATCGCCCCGGCAATCAATTCAGCAACAAAATATTGGAAAGAAAGAGAGGCTCCGCAGCTCAAACATTTTCCCCTCTGAATTAAATAACTAAAAATTGGAAAAAGCTCGTACCACCGCAAAACTTTTCCGCAATGAACGCAATGCGATCTGCCCAAAAATATATCCCGGGTTAAAATTTTTTTACCAGGATCATAACGAACAGCCAGGACATTTAAAAAACTGCCTATGGCTGCGCCAATGAAAAATAAAAACGCGTACCAAAAATAGACCATAGGCAAATCTTCTAAATTAGAGTCTTACGCAATAATTTCCTTGTGGAGCATCACCGCAATTAACTCCAAAAACAGTGCCATCTACATCATCCTTCAAGCCTGGATGCGAAGCTTCTTCCAAAGTAGCCATTAAAACATACTGCTGCTGATCGGAGCTAGCGCCATAAACATAAGTTTTGGCTGGCGATAATGGATCATTAGAAACAGTATTCACTCCAACCCCTCCGTTGATAATAGCCTGGCTCATAGTACCCCAAGAATTTAAACCGCTGCTTGGATATTGCTGAAACTTAGTATAGTAAAGCTCCAAAGCTCCCTGCGCCTCCCTTAAATCAGCAATTCTTCTAGTATCGCGGCCCCGGGAACGAAAAGCTCCCAAGCCAACTAAAACAATAGACGCCAAAATGCCAATAATAGAAATGACAATCAGCATTTCAATTAACGTAAAACCTTTTTTATTATAAAATCTTGAATTAGTAATTCTTATCATAAGTTTTATTTTGGAACCCATCTTAATAATAGCTTCCAAGCGCGATACTTGCCAATTTTATTTAGAACAAGGCGTGAGGAGAAGATTGTAGATAGTCTACATCTTCGACGAACAACGCAGTTATTAATATAAATTGGCAGTATCCCGAAGGGTTGCGGCTTAAATAGAATATTTCAGCGTCATTCCTCCTCAACGTGCTAAAAGCACAGTTTCGTCGTCATTCCTCGATCTATTCTATTTATTCTCTCAACGCGCTTAGGAATTATTATTAAGATGGGTTCTTTCTCGACCGTTTTAATTATTTTATCATAATTTTAGAACCCTTGCGCCAATTGATAAATCGGGATCAAAATTGAAGCAAAAAGCAATCCGACCAAAACACCCACTATCACCATTACCACTGGCTGAATTAATTCTACTAAATTATCTACCACCGTATCCACTTCTCGAATATAAAAAGTCGCTATTCGCCCCAACATTTCTTCTAAACGCCCAGTGCTTTCTCCAACCGCAACCATTTGACTCACTAACGGCGGGAAAGCTGAAGAATATTTAGATAAAATCTGGGATAACGATTCCCCTCTGCGGATTCCTTCCGCTGCTTCTTGCAAAACTTCCCGATAAACCACATTGGCTAAAGTATGTCCGCTAATTTCTATGGCTTGAGCAATAGGAATACCGCCTTTTAATAAAATTCTAGCCGCTTCAGCAAATCTCGCTATATACATTTTTCTAAAAACCTGGCCTAGTACAGGCAAACCAATAATCAGCTGATTCCAAACAGCCCTTCCCTCTTTAGTGCGAAAATAATCTATAATCACCCAAATACAAACGCCAAAGATAACAACCATCGCCCACCACCAGTCCAGAAGCAAAGCGCCGCCATCCAAAAGCAGCTTCGTAACTAACGGCAAATCCACTTGGGCATCTGCAAAAATCGGCCGCAATTGGGGGAAAACCGCCACTACCAAAATAATTACCACCACAAAAAATAAACCTAAAATAAAAGCCGGGTAAATTAAAGCGTTCCGAATTTTTGCCACCAGATTCATATCCTTTTCTAAAAAGTCGGCTAAAAAACTCATAGACTCATCCATACGCCCAGTGACCTCCGCGGAACGGATTAAATTAATATAGAATTCTGAAAAAATATCGCCATGCCTTTCCAGGGCTTGAGATAAAGAAAGTCCAGCATCAATATCCGAGGAAACTTCTAAAATAACTGATTGTAAAGTTTTATTGGAAGTTTGGGTATGAAGGATTTTTAAAGAATCCCCCAATACTACTTCGGCTTGCAATAAAGTCGCGAACTGCCGAGTAAAAATCATTAAATCTTTTCTGCTCACGCGGCGGAAAATACCCAACAATGCGGCGAACGGCCGTTTTTCCATTTCCGCTTCCAATTTTAAAATAAAAAGATCGTGGCCACTCAAAAGACCGAAAGCCGCTTCTCGATTAACCGCCTCCACAAAACCGACTTGAAGCTCTCCTAATTTTGTTCTTGCGCTATATCGAAATTTCATCCCGTTAGAGACAGGTCTCCAGAGGCGACCGTAACTCAACCGTTTTAACGGCAATCGACTTTTTATATCTAAAATCAAATAATATTTCAGAAATCATGGATTGGTTGTCTCTAACGGGATTCATGTACTAATTATACAACTTTTATTTTTTATCTTTTCAACAACAACCTTAACTCGGTTGGATTTAAAGAGTGGAGTTCCGCGTTCTCTACGGAAATCTGTTTATTTTTCACTAAATGCGCCAAGGAACGATTAAGGGTAATCATGCCCTCTTGCATGCTGGTTTCAATCACTAAATCAATCTGATAAGCCTTGCGCTCACGGATTAAATTGCGAACCGCAGAATTAGCAATCATAATTTCACACGCTGGTATGCGGCCGCCATTCATTCTGGGAATTAAACGCTCGGAAATAATACCCACTAAGGTAGAAGCTAATTGCGAAGTAATCTGCCCTTGTTGGGCTGGAGGGAAGCTGTCAATGATGCGATCAATAGTCTGGGCCGCCGAATTAGTATGCAAAGTAGCCAGAACCAGATGGCCAGTTTCCGCGGCGGTCATTGCTACGGCCATAGACTCGGCATCGCGCATCTCGCCGATCATAATCACATCTGGGTCCTGCCGTAAAAGAGAACTAAGGGCGGAGTGAAAATTAGGGGTATCTACTTTTACTTCTCTTTGCGAAATGATGCAGCGGTCTTGAGTAAAAAGATATTCAATAGGATCTTCAACGGTAATAATATGATTCATTCTTTGATGATTAACTTCATCCAACATCGCGGCGAGCGTCGTAGATTTGCCATGTCCGGCCGGGCCTACCACCAAAACAAACCCCTGGGAAAGCTTGGTAAATTCATAAAGCACCGGAGGTAAACTTAATTCTTGTATAGTGCGAATTTTATTAGGAATTAACCGCAAAGCTGCAGCCATAAAGCCTCTTTGAAAAAAGACATTAACCCTAAATCTAGCTTTATCTTCAAAAGTATAAGCGAAATCCAGTTGCTGATCTTGCAAAAATTTAGCTTTCTGTTCGGACGTTAAAAGCGCGCCAACTAATCCCTCCGCGATTTCACTATTAACAATCTGTTCTTTAGCTAAAGGCACTAAATCGCCGTCAATTCTAATAGTGGGCTTAAAACCAACCGCAATATGCAAATCAGAAGCATTTTGTTGGGCAGTTATTAAAAGAAGTTCGTTAAGTTTTGATTTAAAATCCATGGTGGGTATATAAAAATTTTACCATAACTCTTCGGTTTCCCTTAAAACATCTTCAATCATCACTAATCCATCTAAAGCTTTTAATATTCCGTCCTGCCGCAAACTGATCATATTCTGCCGTTTAGCTTCATTGATCAGTTTATTTTCAGAAATTTCTTCAGCAAGAATATCGGCTAATTCTGGAGTCATGGCAAAAACCTCAAATAAAGCCAACCGGCCAGTGGTGCCTTTATTTTTGCAAATACCGCAGCCTGGAGAATAATAAATTTTATAAGGCTCTTTATATTTTTTTTCTCCTATAACTTCCAAATTCTTTTTAATGATAGAAGCCACTGACGGCGGCGCTTCTTTAGGTTTTTTACAATTTTGGCAGAGCCGCGCCACTAATCGTTGCGCCACCATTAAATTAACCGAGCTCGGCAGTAAAAAGGGCTCTAATTTTAGATCTACCAAGCGAGGAATAACTCCAACGGCATTATTAGTGTGTAAAGTGGTAAGGACAATATGGCCCGTTAACGCGGCGTGCACAGCCAAAGAAGCGGTTTCGCTGTCCCGAATCTCTCCCACCAAAATCACGTCGGGATCTTGCCGCAAAATTTGCCTTAAGCCCGAAGCGAAATCATAGCCAATTTCGGGCCGAACTTGAGATTGATTCAATCCGTCAATAGAATATTCTACCGGGTCTTCCAAACTAACAACGTTTACCCCTTCTTTATTAAGAATTTGCATAGCCGCGTATAAAGTGGTGGTTTTCCCCGAACCCGTTGGGCCAGTAAGCAAAACCATACCATAGGGTTTAATTAATCCTTCAGAAAAAACTTGCTGGTTCTTGCCAACTAAACCTAAATCCCCAAAGCCTTTTAATCCTACATTCGGATCCAAAACCCGAATGGCCGCTTTTTCTCCCAAAGGAGTCGGAAAAGTAGAAATACGAAAATCAATTTCCCGATCAAAAATTATAGTTCTAAAACGACCATCTTGGGGTATCCGAGTCTCATCGAGTTTCAAATTTGATAAAACCTTGATGCGAGAAATTATCTGCTGATAAATTTCAATCGGCAAAACCTGCACAATTTGCAAAACCCCATCCACCCGAAATCGCACCCGCATCTGCTTTCTCTGCGGCTCAATATGAATATCCGAAGCTTGAATATTAACGGCTTCTTTTAATAACGAGGCGACTATTTTAATGATGGGCGCTTCTTCGGCAATGGCGCTTTTAGTTTCTTCTAACTGGATAATTTGCTGAAAAGTTAGAGGTTGCCCCTTGCGCCCGCTTAAAGCGCCCAACGCCTGCTGAACATCATCGCTCAAGGGAGAATAGCGACGCAACAAAAGATCGAAATCGGTAGGAGTAATTAAATAAACCCCAACATTGAAACCTTTTTGTTTAGCAATAAATTTTAAGGCATTTTGAGCAAGAGGATTATCAGGAGCCACCATTCCCACCACCAGCATATTATCAACTTTAGAGAGAGGAACTATTTTATAAGAAAAAGCGGTTTCTTTAGGTATTAATTCTAATAAATCGTCTTTAATCTGTTTAGAATCAATTTTCTTATAAGGGATGCCTAAAATTTTTCCCTTAACTTTTGCTAATTCTTCTTCGCTAATTAAATGACGCTGATAAATAAGGCTTTCAGCGTCTTTTTTTAGACTAACGGAATCCGCCTCTAATTTAGAGGCATCCCCGCTATTTAAAAGTTTCGCCTCAACTAAGGCAGTTAAAAGACGATTATTTTCCATAACAATGAATGTTAATTAGCTGCTAGTAACTAATAAACGGGTTTGACCGGCCAAGAGAACCAACGGTCGGCAAGCCAGCATAAGAACGAAGAGCTCGAAATTCTGAACTATTAATAACTATCGCCGGATCAAATTGCGCCTTAGTAATTTCCGCGGCTGTTTCTAAGGGGGCTGGAACAATAATTTCAATAACTGGTTGAGACGCAAAAAATAGAAAGTAGACGCTAAGAAGAATAACAAATAAAATAATCGCCACGATAATAATCGCGAATAAATTAATAGATTTTTTTTGTTCTTGTATAATAATTGCCATGTTACTGTTGATAATACGCGTTAAACACGACCGTATAGGCATAAACATCTTGATTAGCCTTTGATCCTTGCTCTAAACGCAGGCTTACCAAATCAATCACCCTGACATTGGTTTCTAACGCTTGGAGGAATTTTTTAATTCCATCATAGGCTCCAATGAGCCTAAGAGTGCCCCTCACTGAGCCTAGTTTAGTCGGACTAAGAGCTAAAGGATTTAATCCAAGGGCTTGCACAACCAAACCGTTGGCATTAGCAATAGCATTGACTTGCTGAACGATAGCGGCAGCATCTTCGTTAGTGGGCAAAGCCATATTCACAGTCTGTTGGAGCTGCACCGCGCCTTTAAACTGATCTAGCAGATTTTGAATCTGGACCATAATGGTTTTTTGATTTTCTAATAACTGGGTTTTCGCGGCCAACATGGCGCGAAGCTGCTGAACTTCTTTAAACTCGGGACGGACAAAATTGGCATAAACCGCTAAAGCCCCAACTAAAAATAAAAGGCTTAATAAAACGCTAGTAGATCTTTTAGTGGAAGAGCTCATTTGGATTTAAATAATTCTGATTTTAAAACCACAGTTACATTAAACCGCACTACCCCTTGATTAAATTGCGAATTGTTAAGAAGGAATCTTTCCACCCCCGGGGTCTGTTTAAATGCTTCTAATTGTTGGGCTAAAATTTGATAAGATTCCGCGATGCCGTCTAAATTTAAACTCCGTTGCGCCACGTCTAAATCCAGCTTATTATAAAAAATTTTCTTATTAGTATTTTTTTCTATTAAGGGCAAAATTTTAGAACTGACAACATGCTGGTCTAAAAGATTCTTCAAACTCTGAATCTGATTATAAAATCTCATCAGCCTAGCCTGATCTTCTTTCGGAATTAAAGCGGCGAGTTCAGCAATTTCCACGTCTTTTTTTTCAATGCCGCTATTTAAATAAGTTTTGTATCCAAAAGCCAAACCAACATAATATAAAACCGCCGCAATCAAGACGATTAAGGAAGTAACAAAAAGACGCCAGGGCCAGACAGTTGTCATTCGCTCTCTTTCTAAAAGATTTTGGGTATCCATTTTTAAACTAAATTCCTAATAGCTGCCCCTAAGGCAACAGCAAAGGCCGGGCCAGATTTTTTAATAATCGGCTCAATTTCTGGGGGATAAATAATATTTCTAAACGGATTTGCCCTGACAGTTTTAACGGCTAATTGTTTAGTAAAGTAGTCTTCTATGCCAAGCAAATTAGCGCCGCCACCTGTCAAAACTAAACTCGTAATCCCCTCTTTATAGCTTTTTTCAAAGTTTTCTTTTGCCCGCCTTGCTTCATTAATTATAACATCCAATATCGGCAACATCAGTGTGGATAACTCGGACTCGGCGCCAGCCGCTAACAAGCCTCGCTGTTGCTTTAATTCTTCGGCCCGGCGCGGAGAAATGTTCATGCCCGAAGCCAAAGCTTGCGTTAAAGATCCTCCGGCAAAATCGGTCTGCGCCTCAAAACGCAAAAATCCATCTTTAGCAACCGCAAAAGAAGTAGATCGAGCGCCCAAATCCACAATCATCGTAGCCTCTTTAATGCCTTTTGTAAGAACTCTGGCCAAGCTCATGCCCTCAACTTCTAAAGCGTTCAGATTAAGGCTTGCTCCATTAAAAATTTTTTGATAACGATCTATCTGTTCATTGGGAATAGAAACCAAAAAAATCTGCTGTAACTTTAAACCATTTTCATCCGTCCGTTCTCCCACTTTAATATAATCTAGTTTTACTGAAGCGATGGGTAAAGGAACGTACTGTTTCGCTTGAAACGCCATTGCGGATGGCAATTCCCCTTCTGGAATATCCGGCAATTCAATCAAGGTAGTAAAGGCGGAAAAAGCCGGCAAAGAAACTGTGGCATTGCGCGACCTGATTTTGGCGCGCTGCAAAATGATGCTAAGATAAGCGGAAATCTCGGACTCTAAAGCCTTCAGGCTGCTGGTTTGAAGAGCGTTATTAAACCGTTCTAAATAACCATAAGTTTCTAAAATTCCGTAGTTTTTCAACCTTATCTCTTTGCCGCTTTTAATTAATTCCACTAATTTGATGGTGGTAGTGCCAATCTCCGCGCCCAAATAAGTTTTATCTCCAAAGAAAGCCATTATGTCATTATTATATCACATACTAAATGCCATTTTCCCCCGACTGTGTTTTAACTGCGACAAGATTGTAAAAAAAGAAGAGTCTTTCCTTTGCGCTGAATGTTTTGCCAAAATTCCTATCTATTCAACGCTCTTTTGCGGCCTTTGCCGCGCGCGATTGCCAGAAAATAAAAAAATCTGCCATAAAAATTCTCTCTACGTCTTAGGATCCGCGACTAAATACGCCGATCCAATAAAAAAAATAATTTGGGAATTAAAATATAACAAGAAAACCGCGGCCGCCAAGCCATTAAAAATGATTATGGAAACTTATCTGAATAAACTTCAGCTTATTGAGCTTATCAGCCCAATTGGCCGAATAAGCCCGATCGTTATTCCTCTTCCGCTTCATCCCACAAAAGAACGCCAACGCGGCTTTAACCAATCTAAATTAATTGCCGAAACCGCCAGCGCAAAATTAAACTTGCCTTTAGTTAAAAATTGCCTATTAAAAAATAAAAATACCCTGCCCCAGATGGAACTTAAAAACCTTGAACAAAGAACTAAGAACGTTGTTAATTCTTTTTTTGTAAAAAATCCTGAATTAATAAAAGGGAAAATTATTGTGCTGGTGGATGACATCGTAACTTCGGGATCTACCCTAACCGAAGCCGCGAAAACTTTAAAATCCTCCGGCGCTAAAAAGATAATCGCCATTACGATAGCCAAAGCCGAATAATCTATCTAAGCCGTTACGAACGCCTTATAGATTTGCCTTTTTACGTATAAAAAATTTCCCCGTCTCAACCGCTATGATATTGATTAATCCCACACCAGCAACTCCCACTAACCACAATGGCGATAAAGCAACATTTCCCAAAAGTTGTTGTAGCGGAATCCAATAGATAGAGGCAACTATAAAGCCAGCGCTGAAAAATACCGCGCCCAATAAATAAAAATTGGAAAAAGGATTATAAGTAAAAATGGGCTTGCGCAAGCTCCGAACAGAAAAAATCAGGAACAAAGAATAAGTTCCGAAAGCGGCAAAAATAAAAGTTTTAACTTCAGCAGGGTCTAATCCATATTTCAATAAGCCCCAATAAATTACAAACAGCATCAGGCTGGTAGGTATTCCAATCGTCAAAGTCAGCAATCTCATTTCTTTATCAAATAAATTTAAACTAGCTTTCCGGCGCTTTGTCATTAAGTAATCAATATGATCTTCAAAGGCTAATCCCATAGCCGGAAAACTATCTGTAACAAAGTTGATAAATAAAATTTGTAGCGCGTTCAAAGGAAGAGCCACTCCAAAAGCCAAAGCAGCGCCTATTAAAATTAGTTCATCAAAAATCGAAGACATTAAATAAACAATCACTTTCCGGATATTTTCTAAAATTCTTCGACCCTCTTCAATAGCAGTAACAATCGTAGAAAAATCATTATCTAAAAGAACGAGGTCGGAAACATCTTTCGCCACATCAGCGCCCGATCCCATAGCAATTCCGATATCGGCTTCTTTTAGAGACGCCGCGTCGTTTAGACCATCACCAGTCATCGCCACAGTTTCACCTAAAGCTTTATAGCCTTTAGCAATGCGAACTTTGCCTTCCGGACTTACCCGAGAAACGATTTTTAAAATCGGCAATTTCATTTTTAATTCATCTTCAGTTAATGCATCCAATTCAGCGCCATTGATGATTTCGTCGGGCCGCGCCGCCAAACCCACCTCTCTTGCTACAGCTTCTGCAGTCCCTTGGTGATCTCCAGTGACAATAACCACTTTGACGCCTGCTTCTTTAACGCGTTCAATAACATCTCTAACATGTGGCCTGACCGGATCGCGAAAAGCCACAATGCCCAAAAAATTTATATCATTATAAGTTTTTTTATCCCGCAAAAAGATTTCGCTTTCTGGAGTAAATCTTTTTGTGGCAATAGCTAAAACTCGCTCGCCGCTAGTAGCCAACTTATTGATTTCATGATTAATGCGTTTTTTCTCTTCTGCCGGCAAATCAGAAAATTTTAACAATATCTCCGGAGCGCCAAACATCGTCAAAAGATGGTAATCGGCATGTTCTAATAACGAAGCGGAGAATTTATTAGAAGAATTAAAAGGCAGGGAGTCTATAATTTTATTTTCTTTTCTTAATTTCGGCAGTAATACTCCATAACCAGCCGCCGAACTCACCATCGCCGCTTCTAAGGGGCGCCCGATAATTCGCCAATTCTCCGGATGTTCACGAGGATTTTCAATCACCACATCGCTATTTAAAAGCGCGAATTTTAATAAATCATCCCGATCGCAAGTAGACGCAAAACACTCCACTAAAGACAGAGACATTTTAGCTTCCGTAAGCGTTCCGGTTTTATCAGTAAGAATTATAGACGTGCTCCCCAAAGTTTCCGCCGCTAATAATTTTCTCACTACGCCACGCCTTTCTGCTAAACGCTGGACGCCAATCGCTAAAATCACCGTCATCGCAACCGGCAATCCTTCCGGCACCGCGGCAACAGCGATTGCTACCGAAGTTAAAAACATTTCTAGCATTGACTTGCCCAAAGCAATGCCTGTGAAAAAAATTACGGTGGTTAAAAATATTAAAAAAATACTGGCTTTTAGGGCAAAACGGCTAATAGCAAGCTGCAAAGGAGTTTTTTCTTTTTCTGCCGCCGCTACCAATGAAGCGATTTTACCCAATTCTGTATTTAATCCAGTTCGGCAAACAACAACGTTAGCAAAACCTTGCACAACAGAAGTGCCTTTAAAAATCATGGATCGCTGATCTCCTAGAACCGCTTTAAAACTAGAAGGCTCGGTGGTTTTAACAGAAGGCAAAGACTCCCCTGTTAAAATTGATTCATCTACCATTAAATCATTGATATAAATCAACCGGCAGTCAGCAGGCACTCGGTCGCCTTGGGTAACATGCACAATGTCTCCTGGCGTTAATTCCTCCGCATCTATTTCTAATTCTTGATTGTTTCGAAAAACCTTTGCTTTTTCTCGAACATAGCTTTGAATATGGGCAATAACCGATTCCGCTTTATTCTCTTGATAAAATCCCAAAGCGACATTAATGGCTACCGCTAAGCCAATAAAAACCGCGTCCTTGTAATCTTGTAAAAATCCCGTTATAGCAACAGCGATCAAAAGCAAAAAGATAAGCGGACTCTCAAATTGGCGTAAAAAAATCTGAAGCGCGGCGGTCCGCGTCCTCTTTAATAAAATATTCTTTCCAAAAATCCCCTGCCGTTCTTTAGCATCCTCTTCCACTAAACCGTCAAAACTAGTTTCTAAGATATCTAAAACTTCATGCTTCGGAAGCGCCCAAAAACTCCGGCTTAAAATGTCTTTTGTAATCACTTCTTTATTATATCAAATAACTAATTCGCATTTGACCAAGTTATATTTAGTACGCTAATATTTTAGCGAAAAATGTTCTTTAAAATTGAAAAGGCTAAAACAATTTGCTTCGTAAATTGTTCGCCCCTAAATGGGCGAGCCCATCGGGCTATAGCCGATCAAAACCCCGTTTTGATTTAGGGAGACGACTATGCGCGTTACTCTATCAGTGATCAAAGCTGATGTAGGAAGTATTGGTGGCCACACTAAACCAGGCGATACGATGGTTCAATCTTGCGAAGATTTAATGCGCCAAGCCAAAACCTCCGGTTTATTGATTGACGGAATAGTTACTTACACCGGCGACGATCTTTGTTTAATTATGAGCCATACTCTTGGCAAAGGCGCTTCGTTAATTCATTTATTTGCTTGGAATGTTTTTAAAGAAGCAACTCGTATCGCCAAGCATTACGGTTTTTATGGAGCGGGGCAGGATCTATTAGTGGATGCGCCTTCGGGGAACGTTCGGGGCGCAGGCCCGGCAGTGGCAGAAACAGAATTTGAACTTTTACCTAACCATCGGCCAGCCGAAGCATTTTTAGTGTTTGCCGCGGATAAATGCGGCCCGGGCGCGTACAATTTCGCGCTTTGGAACACACTCTGCAATCCGATGCGAAACGGCGGATTACTTCTTTCCCCAAAACTCTTCCTAGGATTTACCGCAACCGTCATTGATATGGACCATAAAGACAAAAATACTGATCGAATTATCAAAATTAATACAGCTGAAGGGCTTGGGCATATCAAATTAGCAGCGCTCTTAAGAAATATTGATCGATTTGCCATAGAAGCGGCCTACTCTAACGCTTATCCTAATGAACAATTCGTATCTGTTTCCGCCACGCGCCTGCACAATATTGCCGGAAAATACACCGGTAAAGATGATCCTATAATGATTGTCCGAACGCAAGGAATTTTCTCGGCGACAGAAGAAGTTGTAGAACCGTTTAAAGACTGCCCGTTTGTCACTGGCGATTGCCGCGGCAGCCATACAATGGCTCTGATGCCAGTATCTATTCAAACGCCAGTGCGCGGCGGATATTGCCAGCCAATTGTTTCTTGTCTCGCTTTTTCTATGAATCAAAATGGGCAATTTACCGAAGAAGAGATTGATATATTTGAAGGCTTGGAATGGGAAGAGGCGCGACAAAAAGCTCTAGCTAAATCCAGCTATATGCGCGAACAAGGATTTTTCGGAGTCGCGATGGCTTCTGAAGAAGAAATCGCTTACACCGGTTTAGTGGAACGAATGAAAGAATTATATCCAAGATTTGAAATTCGAAAAAACGAATAAATTTATACACAAAATCCCCGACCTTACGTCGAGGATTTTTATTTTTTCGGAAGGTGGAGGATTCGAACCTCCGATCCCGTTTCCGGGATACCGCATTTCAAGTGCGGCGCGTTAGACCACTCTGCCAACCTTCCGCTTTGTGCGGGATTGCGTTTTGTAGCTTCTCCGCCAACCGGCAGATCAAACAAAACGAAAACAAGACAAACTCTTTAAACCACCCACCGTTCATAGCGAGGCCCCGCCAACGGCGGTAGTCAAACCACCCCCACCAACTCTAATAAAAATAGCGTCTTTGAGACGCTATTTCAATATCAACTTACAAAAGTTATTTTTTCTTCAAAACTAAGCGATAGGGCTTAGAGTCTCGTTTCCGGAATCCTAATTTTTTATACAAAGCGATGGCGGCTTTGCGCTTTGGATTGCTGGTCAAATCAATCCATTCTGCCCCGCGCTTTTTTGCGACCCTAATTAAACCGCGAGTAATCTGCTCGCCAATGCTTAATCCGCGATACATCTTATCAACCACCACATCGTCAATATAACCCTTAAACCCGCTCAATGTATGCTCAAAATAAATACTTCCCATACCAACTAACTGTCCGGTTTCAGAAGAATCTTCAAGATAGGCCCTAAGAAGACAAAAATTCTTCTGCTTAAGAATTGTTTCATTAAACTTTTTTAAAGTAAGGGGCTTAGCTCTTTCCGAGAGCTGGCTTAAAAGATGATTTATTTCTGCCAGCCGCAAAATCGAACTTTTTTTAGTCGCCACTCTTTGCTCCTTTCTTATTACGACATCCTTTAACTATACAATGACGTAGCCGTTCTTCGCGCCGCTCATCGGCTTCACGATAACGCCGCTTTTCCTCTTCAGTTTCCGATACAACCGATCGAATTTTCACCGGACTGTTTTTAGAATTAATCGCTACGAAAGTAAAATAAGCTGAGGCCACGTGCCTTTGCTTCCCGATTTTTGAATTTTCTGCCAGCACTTTCACGCCTACTTCCATAGAAGTATTCCAGACTCGATTGACCGCGGCTTTAAAAACTAAAATTTCGCCTTGAGCGGCCGGACCCAAAAAACGCACGGAATCTATAAGTAAAGTCACGCAAGTTCTGCCGCTATGGCGGCGCGCCACAGTGGATGCCAAGCGATCGGCAATTTCCACTACCCTGCCGCCAAAAGCCGTACCAATGGCATTAAGATCATTGGGGAAAAGAAGATGAGTATGATCATTCGTCGCGGATTCCGAAACTTTCTTGGACCGCAAATTTTTCATAAATTCCTCCTCGTCATAATTAAAGAACTAAGAATATAATAAGCTATTACCAGATTTTTTCAAAGAAAAACTATGATGATTAAAATTAAAAAGTATTACTAAGAAGATATAACCCGACAACCAAACAACTCAAAGCGGTGATAACCACCCAGCGATCATTCACTTTAACGGCCATTTTTTTAGCGACGTCCGGGAAAAACCAGCGACCAAGCCCCTTTACTAAAGTCAACCAAGCTAAAATAGTCACCACCAACCGCCAATCACTAACCCAAATATTGTGGAACATTACCGCTAAAAGCCCCAAAACTAAATTCACAAATCCAGAGAAGATCATCAATGCCGGATTATCAGCAAAACTCTTTACAATTGAAATTAGACGCTTGCGATTAACCAGCAAGGCCACCGCCACTATCAAAAGATAAAACCCGAAAAACCTGCCGATAAAAACGGAAACATCACTAAATTCCATCATTCCTTCATACATTCCCATTCCTCCAAAAAATCTCATCGTAAGTTTATGGTATCATTCTTTATTTTCCATAACAACTTTTCTTATAATAACCAAATCTTCTCGTCTTTTTAATTCTAATTCTTTTCGTTTAACGCCTTCTATGATGATGGCGACTATGTTATAAATTTTTTCATCTACCGGATGAAGCCTTATTTCGCCTCCAGGTTTTAAAACTCTTATCATCTCCTTAATGCTTTTAGAAACCTTGTCTGCGCTATCTAATATGTGCCACGGAACGGCGTGGTTGGATATTACTAAATCTATGCTTTCATCCTTAAACGGAAGCTCTTGAGATAAACCCGCTACCATTGGTAATTGCTCTGATTTTAATTCTCGTACAGCCTTCTTAATTAAATTGGCGTTTTCTTCCGACAATTTTTCTAGATTATAGTTAGGGTCAAGAGAAATAACTCTTGAGTTAAGTTCGGGATTTTCTTTAACGCCCGCGGCAAAACCGCCGCCACCGCTACCTATATCAAGAATTATTTTATCCTCTAAGTCTTCTTGTTTTAACTTTAACTCTTCGATAATTTGTTCAAAATTCCTCCAAGTTGCGGATATTTCCTTATAATGTTTTTCTTTGCTCTCCATAAATAAATGTAGGTACCAGTAAATTTAAATTAAATTTTGGACTCGGCGAGAATCGAACTCGCGCTTCCTCACTTGCCCCGTACCTTTTCTGTAATGGACCTAGCCAGAATTGAACTGGCGCCTCCTCGTTGCAAACGAGGCGTTCTGCCACTGAACTATAGGCCCAACGGAGGGTGGAGGATTCGAACCTCCGAGGGGATTTCTCCCCAACCGCATTTCGAGTGCGGCGCGTTAAACCACTCTGCCAACCCTCCCTAAACCGCTATTGGCAATCGGGCGATCCGCCAGCTGGCAGATTTAGCCTTTGCCCTCGGACTGAATCGAACAGTCATTTTCTCCTTAGGACGGAGCTATTCTGTCCATTGAATTACGAGGGCATTTGTTGCTCTCTGGCTAATTATAGCCAATATTATACCAGATTTTAAGGCACTTGACAAATCGGTTGCCATTTGCTAGTATATATCCAAACTGAAGAGTACAAACACTACTGCCTGAAAGGGCATTTTTTGTTACCTCCAGTGATAAAAAGCATTATGAAACCTATGACCAAAAGCTTAAGTTTTGCTTTATTTCTAGCGTTTTCTTTTCAAACCCTTAATTTTTCGGGCCCTATTTCTATTACAAAAGAGCTTTTTGAGGATCAAATCAATTCTACCTCAATCAATCTGATTATGGCTCCTCAATTATATCAACCTACTAGATTGACTGTGGATATCACAGCTTATTCTTCTACTCCTGATCAAACTGATAACACTCCGTTTATTACAGCTTCGGGAACTCATGTTCGTGATGGTATTGTAGCAGCTAACTTTTTAAAAATTGGAGCTAAAATTAAAATTCCAGAACTTTATGGCGATAAGATTTTTATTGTGGAAGACCGCATGGCTTCGCGTTATTTTCATCGCGTAGATATTTGGTTTGCCAGCACTGCTCAAGCCCGTAAATTCGGGCTTCAAAAAGCCGAGATTGTTATTTTATAAATTTACTTTATAATCCTTTTCAAGGGCAAATTTTGCCTGCTCGGGCTAAATTCACCAACTAGTGAATCGCCCGAACAATTATTCAATAATTGTTTTAGGGCCTATAGTAAAATGGTATTACGTTTCCATGGCATGGAAAAGGTAGGAGTTCGATTCTCCTTAGGTCCACCAAAAAGATGTTACGTCCCGATGGACATCGGGAAAGTCGAGGTTCGACTCCCCGTAGGTCCAAAAAGAAATCCCCCGCTTTGCGGGGGAGAAAAATTTATTAACTGGTTTTAAATCCTTTCGGGGCAACAAACGCGCGCACAAATTTTTCCGGAGTTAAATAATGTCTAACTGCCTGCCACACTTCATTTAAAGTAACGCTTTGAATTTCCGCCAACGTTTCTTCAAGACCCCGAGGCAATCCGCAAAAAACCATATCCATAGACATTTTATTAAGAACTTCAAAAGAACTATCCACGCCTATCGCCAACCGGCCCTTTAATACCCGCTTGGTTTTTTTAAGCAGCGCCGGATCACCAGCGCTTTTCCGAATAACTTTAAAAATAGTATCCAAAGCCAGCTTCCAACGTTTAACGTCTGTTCCTAAAAAAATAATAAAAGAACCGACATCGTCCCACCGATATACCCCAGACCCGATAGAATAACAAAGACCAAGCTTATCCCGAACTTCCTGGAAAAGAGGGAAAGACGATCCAGCGCCCAACATATCAGAAAAAAAATCCAAAACTGCGGTTTCTCGAGTATAAAAACCGGGAATCGGAGCGGCGAGATAAATATTCACCTGCTCAACTTCCCGCTCCACAATTTTTTCCGCATTAATCGGCGGCTTAAAATCAGGCGGATGCGGAAGATCAAAAAGCGGCAATCTCCGATTCTGTTTAGTAGCTGCGGAACTAAAAGATTTATTGATAAAATCTAATACACTTTTCGCATTTACATTGCCGGCAACCAAAAAAGCAAAATTCTCCGGATAATAATGTTGCGCCTGCCAAGATAAAAAATCCTCTTTCTGAAAACTCGATACTGATTCTTCCAGCCCTAAAGTAGACCGGCCTAAAGGGTGATCGCTATATAATAACGCCTCACCCGCCTCGCCGACATAAGAACTGGGATTGTCCCGATGCCGTTTAATCTCCTCTAAAATAATTTTCATTTCGGAACCGATCTTCTTAGAATCAAATCGCGGGGCGTTTAAAATTTCCACCAGCCAAATTATAGTCCTTTTCCAATCAGTATCGGGCGCGTGCGCGTGGAAAAAAGTGTGCTCTTTCCAAGTCCAAGCATTAGACGAACCACCCACGCTCTCCAAATAATCAGCGGCAGACCGGCTATCAGGAAAACGGGCAGTCCCCTGAAAAACCATATGTTCAAAAGCATGGGCTAATCCAGCTTCTTTTGGCCAACTTTCATCTATAGTGCCGGCATATACCAAGACTCCGGAAGAAACACTATGGACGTGAGGCATTCCTGCCACATAAAGCCAGGCTCCAAAATCAGTGCGCAGTTGCCGATAAGTCATTTTTCTTCCTTTCTATCTAATCTGAGGTTTCAAAAATCTAAAGAGATTTTAAAATACAAAAGTGGCTAATGTCAATAGAATCTGCTAATATTTTTTTGTCCGATGTCCCCGTAGTTCAATGGACAGAACGACTCCCTTCTAAGGAGTAGATCGAAGTTCGATTCTTCGCGGGGACAAAACAAAAACCCCCTCTTTTTCACACGAATGTGTAAAAAGAGGGGGTTTTTTATCCGAATATTATATATAACACCGCTACCGCCAAAATCACTATAAGTAAAACCCATTTCCACTTCTTGCCACTGGCGCTGACACTAGAAACATTCTGCGCCTGATATTCTGTCCGCTGAACAGTGCGCTGCATGCTTTCCGCCGCGCTCATCGCCTGATCAGCTTTCCGAAATAATCTAAAAATTTTATCAAACATATTTTTATTTATTATTTAGCGCGGTAATCACGAATGGCTCGAACCACTTGGGAGTCGGATTTCAAATCTTGAATAGACCGTACTTTATCCCTATTAATCTGAAGATGATTTTCTGGGCCATAAGCCTCAACGGTGCCAAACTCAACTAACACGGGATTTTGCCCCTTATTAGTCTGTAAATAAAAAACATCCTCCATATAAATAAAAGCAGAGCTAAGATTAGAAACTTTTCCAAAATAAACTGTGCCATCATCCAAAAATACTCCCTGATAATTTCCGCCCCTCGCAATAGTGCTAGAAATTGCGGGATAAATAACCTTCCAAACCAAAAGGAAAAATACGACCGCTATCGCTAAAACGACCAATAAATATAAAAATTTTTTAAAAAATGTTTTCATAATAATGATTATACTCTAAATGCGACCTTTAAAGTAGGGGGGCTTATCCACAAGAGAACAATATTCAAACCGCTGTAGAATCGGTAAAAAATACCCCGATCGTCTTCTTTAATATCTGAATATCCATACCCAAAGTTCGATTTTTAACATAATAATGGTCTAAATTAAGTTCGGATAAAAATGGCAAACTAGAAGCGCCATTCACCTGTGACAAACCGGTAAGGCCAGCTTTTGCCAAAATTAAATGTTTGTATTCATCCGGATAATGAATGACTTCTTCAGGCTCATGAGGCCGAGGGCCAACTAGCGCCAAATCTCCTTTTAAAACATTAAAGAATTGCGGAAGCTCATCTAAACGAAATTTTCTAATGATTTTACCCACGCGAGTTAATCTCGGATCCTGTTTAATCTTAAAAAATGGCCCGTCTTGGCGCTCATTAAGATTAAAAAACTTATTCTTCAAAAGATGAGCGCAGGCAACCATAGAACGAAATTTATACACATAAATCAATTTCCCCCTACTCACGCGCGCTAAACGAACAAGAGCCGGGCCCCGTGAATCTATTTTAATCGCTAAAACTATCAGAGGCCAAAAAGGAAAAGTTATTGCTAACCCCACCAAAGCGCCAGTGATATCAAACAATCTACGCATAATACTTATTATACACAAAGCCACTAGCCACTAGCCACTAGCCACGAGTAGAATACTAATAACGCCTGTAAACTAGTGGCTAACCACTAGTCGCTAGTCGCTAAATATATGAAAGTCGCTTTATTGCACGATTATCTCAACCAACTCGGAGGCGGAGAACGAGTTTTAGAGACACTAATAGAAATTTTTCCAGAGGCTCCAATTTATACCCTACTTCATGACCCAGAAAAAACCCTCAATCGTTTTCACGATCGGGTACAAAAAACCAGTTTTTTAGATATTCCATTTATCCGAAAATATCATCGCTGGTTTATTCCGTTAATGCCGTTGGCTGTTAGCAGTTTGAAGTTAAACGCGGATTACGACCTGATAATTTCCGACACAGCTGGATACGCAAAAGGAATTCGCGTTGCCCGCAACCCCTCACATCCCACATCTCACACCAAACACATTTCTTATATTCATACTCCCCTACGATACGCGTGGGAACCGGAATACATAAATTCAAAATTCAAAATTCAAAATTCAAAATTAAGGAATTTGATTTTAAAACCGCTGTTGTCCGCTCTGCGAAAATGGGATTATAAAACAGCGCAAAAGCCAGATGTTTTAATTGCCAACTCTCAATTTATCGCGGATAAAATCAAAAAGTATTATAACCGAAAAGCGACAGTAATCTATCCGCCAGTGAATACTGATAATTTCTTCTTTGAACCTCGAACCTCGAACCTCGAACCTCGAACGCCCTACTATTTAGCCGTTGGGCGGCTCATGCACTACAAACGCTTTGATTTAATTATTGAGGCTTTTGCAAACTTAGGATTGCCTTTAAAAATTGTTGGATCGGGGCCAGAAGAAAAAAAAATCAAAAATCAATCCGCCAGCCGGCGGACAAAAATCAAAAATATAGAATTTCTTGGCAATGTCAGTGATGATAAATTAAGGGGGCTATATAACGAAGCGCAAGCGTTAATTTTCCCCCAAGTGGAAGATTTTGGATTAGTGGCCGCGGAAGCGCAAGCTTGCGGACTGCCGGTCATTGCCTATGCCGCCGGCGGAGCGCTGGAAATTATAGAAAATAAAAAAACTGGAATTTTCTTTCAAGAACAAACATCGGACGCAATCGTTACGGCCATTAAAGAATTTGAAAATAAAAAGTTTAATCCTTCGATAAACTCAGGACTTAACAGCCGCGCGGAAATCGCCGAAAAAGCAAAAAGATTTTCTAAAGAAAGATTTAAAAAGGAATTTTTAGATTTGATTTAGACGATCCGGATAATTCCCTTCCATTCCATCTACGCCTAAACGGCGCATTTTATTTGCTATTTTGCGATCATTCACTGTCCAAACATAAACTTTCAGATTATTTTTATGCGCGACATCAATGAACTTCTTACTTATTTTTTTGTAATCTAAAGCAATAATACTCGCTCCTAAACTTAAAGACTTTTTAATAAAATGCCTAACAGAAAAAACACGATCAGCAATTAACTGGGTGCGCGCCTCTGGCATAAGTTTTTTAACCTTTTTAATCACAGTTTTCTTAAAACTGCCTACGATCACCCAATTTTTAACCTTTAACTTTTTAATCAAACGCACTATTTCTTTTTCTAGCCCATAATCTTTAACTTCAATGGTGCAACCAATTTTATTTTTTAATACTAATAAAACCTCTTCTAGCGTAGGAATAATTTCTCCATTTTCCATCCGAAACCGGCGAATTTCTTTTAAAGTTAGCTTTTTAATAACTCCCCTGCCATTGGTAGTACGATTTAATTTCGCGTCATGCATAACTATCGCCTTACCATCTTTAGTGCGGCGAATATCAAACTCTACTTCATCCACGCCCATTTTTATGGCTTTTTTAAAAGACTCTAAAGAGTTTTCTAAAACATAACCCGACGCGCCCCGATGCCCGATTACTAAAATCTTTTTCATCCCATTAGTATAATTATTTAATTAACTTTGCCAAAATTCTAAAAAGAACTTAATATATAGAAAGTTTGGCTTGAAAATAAAAGAAGGTGGCGAATGCCTATCTTTGGAACACTGGCGGTAATTGCCTCAATGACTATTGCTCTTGTAGGTTTTCCGACACAAATTTACCGAAATTATAAAAGGCAAAATTGTGACGGAATAGCTCCTGTTCTAATATATTCCGCTTTTATTTCTTACCTGCTCTGGACTCTTTATGCGTGGACTAAACCCGATCTCTTCCTCATTGTGACAGATACAACGGGAGTCATTCTCACATCAATCTTGATCCTACAAAACATTTATTATAAAAATAAGGCCCTGCGATAACTATCGACGGGTCTTTTTTATAATTACCCAAATTATTGCCACTGGTAAACTCAAAACCATAATCCAACCAAAAATGTTGACGAGAATCTTAAAAGCGCCTCCAGTAATAACGCTTAAAACTACCGCAACTACCCAGCCCATTGCTCCGATTATAAATATAATAATTCCTAAAATTAATATTTTCATAAAAGTTTTTACTTGAAATAATGCTTCTTTAATATTATAGTGAAATAGTTCTTTTACAAATACTAGGGTTCACAGAAAGGAAGCAGATGATTAAAATTTGGATTGAGATTGATGGCAAGATTGAATCTACGGAAATCACGGAAAAAACTTATGGCTTTCTCCAAGACGGCGCCATTATAAGAAATAGACCGATAAAATGGTTTCTAAATCAAATTGTAAAAAATTACGGAGAGCTGACTGAAGAAAACATCCTCAAATTTATAGAAGAAAAATGGATTATCTAAACAATTGGAAGCTCCGGGAGAAGGAGTGACGTTAAAAATAACCCTATCTCCCGTGACTGCGTTTTATTGACGACTACACATAGACTTATGGTAAGATATTATGCTACTTTAAATTCAAAACTTAATTTCTCTAATGGAGAAATACAATGAAATATCTGCGTTATATCCTGAAGCTCTTTAATCCATTTATTGCAATTTGGAATCTTTTGAAGTTTGCCGCCCATCTAGAAAATTACCGTTTTTCTCGCACTTACAAACCATATGATTTTTCTAACGATACACAATATTTCTAAAAAATAGACGGGTATTTTTCTACATAGCCACTAATTAGTGGCTTTGCTCCTGACGTAGATCGATCTACAACACTACGTATTCCAGCCCTTCACGCAAGTGGGGGGGCTTTTTTTACCTAATAATTTTTTACGTAAACCCAGGCAGATTTTCTACTTTCCAAATCAACTTCAATTCTTTTATAAGAGTCGGTTTCGTATTTATCAATCTTCTTTAACTCATCATCAGTTACTTTAATCACTAATCCTTCCACTTTCCCATTTTTGCTCAAAACAATCAGTGGATAAATTGCGCCGTCAATTTTAATTTTTGATTTTTTGTATCCCTTTAAAATATCGGCAGTGCCTTTAATTTTTCTTCCCCAAACTAACTCCTGAATTTCAGGATCAATTAAGGTACCGTAAATAAATAATTTATTTTTATTTTCCATGACACCTCTTATACTTTTTCCCGCTGCCGCAGGGACAAGGATCATTGCGACCTACCTTATTATTAATAATAACCGATGACGAATGACTAATGACATCCGGATTCGGTATTTTGTTATTGTCATTGTTATTAGTCATAGTTTGCAAATTTTCTCTGTTTTCCTCCATCCCTAAACCAGATTTATCTTTTAAATCTGGTCGGGCGAATAATCCACCTTCAGCGGATTGTTTTAGCCACTTATCAAAATCCGCCAACAGTTGTTGGAAAAGCAAATGCCCCTCACGCCTGTATTCAACTAACGGATCATGCTGACCATACGCGCGCAAACGAACCGACTCCCGCAAAGCTTCCATATTTTCCAAATGATTCATCCATAATAAATCCAACATCCCTAAAATTTGCCGTGCTATTCCATGGGATAGTGGCTCATTGTTACGGGGCGAATTTTCATCACCGCTAATATTAATTTCCTGCCTGCCAGCAAGCAAAGCTTCTCCCTCGCTTTTTGGAATCCTCGCAACAACACCATTCTCCAAAATATCTTGCCTTTTGAAATAAATCGCCAAACGTTGCTTATTTAAAACATCGTCATATTCCAATAAATGTTTACGCGCGTCAAAGTTCATTCCTTCAACTTTTGATTGCGCTTGCGAAATTGCGCGAGAAACTGACTTAGAAGCAATAGGCATATCGTCCGGAACTTTCAACCACTGCATCATACTTTTAAGTTTGTCGCCGCCAAAAATCCTCATCAAATCATCCTCCAAAGATAAAAAGAATTGCGAAGATCCAGGATCACCTTGCCGACCTGCGCGTCCGCGAAGCTGATTATCAATGCGCCGCGAATCATGCCGTTCTGTGCCAATAACAAATAAACCACCTAAATCTTTTATCTTCTGCGACTCTAAAATTTCCGGAGGATTGCCGCCCAAAATAATATCCACGCCGCGGCCAGCCATATTCGTTGCTACCGTAACCGCGCCCGGTTTGCCAGCTTGCGCAATAATAGAACCTTCCCGTTCATGATTTTTGGCGTTCAACATTTCATGAGGCACGCCCTCTTGTTTTAAAATCTTAGAAAGATATTCGTTCTTTTCAATAGAAATAGTGCCAACTAAAACCGGCTGGCCAGCTTTATGCCTGGCTTTTATTTCTTGGGCGATCGCCTGATACTTAGCTTCTATAGTTTTATAAATCGTGTCTGGCAAAGCTTTTCTAATCATTATTTTATTAGTCGGAATACTCACAACTTCCAAACCATAAACTTTATCAAATTCTTCCGCCGAAGTTTGCGCTGTGCCAGTCATACCGGATAATTTTTCATAAAGCCGAAAATAATTTTGGATAGAAATTTGAGCATAAGTGCGGGACTCTTGATTCACGGTTAAACCCTCTTTAGCCTCAATTGCCTGATGTAACCCACCAGAATAACGCCTACCCAGCATCATCCGGCCAGTAAATTGATCAACAATAATCACCTCTCCATCTTTAACAACATAATCTCGGTCTTTCAAAAATAAAGCCTTGGCTCGCAAACTTTCCTGCAAGTAATGCGTCAGTCGCAAATTCTCCGCGCTAAATAAATCTTTAATCCGAAGCTGTTGTTCCACTTTATCAATGCCGCCTTGAGTAATATCGGCGGTTTTTAATTTTTCATCTACCAAATAATCCGTATCCGGCTCAAGATTCTGCGCAACACGGGCAAAAACTTTATAGAATTGGCTGGATTCCGTATCCGGGGCGGAAATAATCAGCGGTGTCCGAGCTTCATCAATTAAAATGCTATCCACTTCGTCAACAATCGCAAAATAACGGCGGCCGCCCTGCACTTGATCTTCTAAACGATGGACAAGATTATCGCGCAGATAATCAAAACCAAACTCATGATTAGTGCCATAAGTAATGTCTGCTAAATAAGCTTCGCGACGACTAATCGGCCTTAAAAATTCTTCCTGAACTAAAAAACTTCCGGTAATATCCCGCTCTTTATCAATCAGGTCATCGGCTGACTGTTTAATATAAGAAGGGTCATATGCCAAAGCTCCCTCGTGAATTAAACAAGAAACCCTCAAGCCAAGCGCGTGATAAATTTGCCCCATCCATACCGCATCTCTTTTTGCCAGATATTCATTAACCGTTACCACATGCACGCCTTTTCCAAAAAGCGCGTTTAAATAAGCAGGCGCGGTAGCGGCTAAAGTTTTTCCTTCACCGGTTCTCATTTCCGCGATTCTTCCTTGATGCAACGCAATGCCCGCCATTAACTGAACATCAAAATGCCGCTGATTTAAAGTTCTTTTAGCCGATTCCCGAACCAAAGCAAAAGCCCGAGGCAACGCCTCTTCTAAATTCATTTTCTTATCTTGAATCAGTCGCCTTAAACTTTGAGAATCTTCTAACAGCCGTTCATTAGAAAATTCTTTAATCTCCGGCTCTATTGCGTTAATAGCCGCAACTAAATTGCGGACATATTTATTGTCAGATTTAAAAATTTTTAAAAACCATCTAAACATTGAAAGTAAGTCTTATTAGTATAAGCCGAGATGACCCTGATTGACAAATTATTATAATGTGATAGAATATAGCTAGTTCTTCGCAAACTTTATTTAAACCGAAGGGAGCTGTTATGCTCGAATCTCCGATTGAGGTTTGTGTTCTCTGGCCGCGCAAGCGCGACCCGACTATCCCATTTTTTGTTTTTGAAGATGAAATAAAACGATGTGTGATTGCCGGAACTTTTCCTGATGGCTCAACTTGCCTTACGGCAATACCAACCAACGTTAAAGATAAATCTTGGCTTAATTGGACTAATCTTCAGCAAGCCGAGGAAGCGGCAAAACACTTGAATCGTCTTCATAAAAAGGGGCAAATTGATTGGAGTAATGCGCTTCCAAAAATCATTCAAGACGGTGAATCTCAAGAAAAAGGAGATCTGATCTCCGCAATGGCTGCCGAAACTAACCAAATTTTTGAATCCTCAACTCGGTAACCTAAGGAGACCTAACATGGACGAACTCATAGAGGTTCTGTCAGTGTGGCCGAAACAAAGAGATCCGGCCAAACCACCTTTTTTCGTGGATGATCGCCACGATCTCAAAAATCCGACAATCCGTGATTTTGCAGTTGCTGGCACGTTCCGAACAGGGGTCACATCATATTGCGCAATACCCAGAAATTCACCAAGTAATTTCCACGACCTCCACGACTGGTTCAAAGCGACAAAGATCGCCCGCATACTGAACCAACTTCACGCAGAAGGCCGAATCAACTGGAACACAGAAACCATCGCGCCTCAAATTGTGAATCCAGAAAATCTTCCGGAAATATAAAAAATCATCAACCCGCTCCAGAACATCGGAGCGGGTTTTTTATTTCCCACGCAAGTTACGCAACTTTTCCTGTCCCCTGCCGTCCTGCGGCCGAAACTTTTCGCTATATTGTTTAATTTCTAAAGCCAGAATATCTCTTATTTCATCTATCGCTAAACGAATATCCCAATTTTCAGCTTCCGCGCGCAATAACTTTCCGGGCAATTCTAAGTTACACTCCGCATGATAAACCTCGCCTTTTTGATGATGCTTAGTGGTACGCGCAATTTCTACTCGCGCTTTAACGGCGCCTTTTTTATCTAAGGCCTCAACAAATTTTTCCAGCGCGCCAATCTTCTGATTAATATATTCCTCAATCGCCAGCGTAGAATCTAAGTTAGAGTATTTTATATTTATTTTCATAATATAACCAATAGGGTCTAGGGTTTAGCCAATAGTGATTTATTAAGACCGTGTAGCATTTTCAAAACTTCATTATAACCTATTGGCTTTTGGCCATACCCTAACCCCTACACATAAATAATTTCCTCTTCTAAACTTACTCCAAATTTTCTTTTAACTGAAGCCTTCACTAAATTGATAAGCGTTTTTACATCTTTGGCATTCGCGTCCAAAGCATTCACTATAAAATTAGGGTGCTTAGGAGAAATCATTGCTCCGCCATAACTCACACCCCTTAATCCAGCTTCAGAAATTAAATAAGCAGTAGGAATAACCGGAAAGGGATCCTTTTTAACTATATTAGCAAAGTTTTTTTGTTTATTTTTAGGAATCAACCTTAAATCAACATTTTTAAAAATACTGCCGATATTCGGATATTCCATAGGATGCCGAGAACGGCGATAATTGATTTTTTCTTCCACCAATTTCTTAATCGCTTGTTTATCTCCTCTCTGAAAATAAAAAACAGCTTCCGTAATTATTTCTCTTCCATCATTAATTTTAAATATGCTATTTCGGTATCCAAATTTACATTCTTTATTATCGCGACGAATTATTTTAGGCTGCTTCTTGGAAATATCTAAACTCACTACCTCCGCTACCGCATCCTTAGTTTCGCCAGTAAAAGCTCCGGCATTACCTCGAATTGCGCCACCAACAGTACCCGGCAAACCTCCAGCCCACTCCATTCCGGATAAAGAATTGCTAATCAAAAAATTCAAAAATTCCGTAACCAAAATGCCAGAGCCCACCCTGACTAATACCTGCTCTTTATCCGATTTTTCAATTTCTAATTTTTTAATATCGGGTTTTAATACCAACCCTTTAAAGCCGCCATCATTAATAAGCAGATTGGTGCCTCCGCCTAAAATAAAAATTGGCAGGTTGTTTTTTTCAGCTACGGCTACAGCCCCGATTAGTCTCTGAATATCTTTGGCGCTAAAAAAATAATCTGCTCCGCCGCCAATTTTATAATTGCTGAGGTGCTTTAAATTAACCTCGGATTGAAACATAGAAAGAGAATCTTGCATTGCCCTATGGAACTGCCAGCAACAACACCTAAGCAACCTAAGGGGCTGCATGTGGTGACCTCCTAATACAAAATTGCCTGCCCCGTCACTAAAATTGGATCAATTGAATTGTCCTATGGAATCGCCAGTGGTGACCTCTTATACAAATTGTGTTAAGTGAGTGCGCGTCCTGGCGACTCCAAAGGGCAATCCAATTTTTAGTGCGGGGTGTTAAGTGAGTGCGCGTCTATGCAGCCCCTTAGGGCGCCTAATGCACAACACACAGACTAGCAGTTCTACAGGATAATCCAATAAATTAATATTAAAACAGAAAGGTTTTTGCCGCAAACTAAAAGACCCGCCGAAGCGGGTCTTTTAGCCACAATTTGTTAAGACATTCCTTGGTCGATATCATCGTCAAGGAATACTAACACTCACTCTATAAACGATTATAACAAATTGACAGCAATAAAGCAAGAAGGTAGAATTAACACGTCGATGCAAATTATAAAACAATATTTCGTTTATGGACTCAATAACCCTATTAACAGCGGGGGGATTTCTTGTATTAGGCTTAGCCGTAGGCTACTTCGCAAACTACTTACTCTCCTCCCAAAAAGCTAAATCGCTTGAACAAAAGGCCGCCCAACTCCTAGAGGAGGCCAAAAAAGAAGGGCAAGAAAAAAAGAGTCAGCTAGATCGCCTAGAAGAACGGCTGATTAAAAAAGAAGAAACGCTGGAAAAATATTCCAGCGATATTCGGTTTAAAGAAAGTCGCTTAGAAAAAGAAGAAAAAACTTTAGAAAACGATAAATTTGAAGTAAGCGAATTACGAAAAAGAACCATGGCGGATCTTGAAAAAATCGCCGGTTTAACTGCCAAAGATGCCCTAGCGCAACTTATGAAAATGCTAGAGCAAAGTCATCAGGAAGAAATCGTAAAAACTATCCAAAAACTAGAAAAAGATAGAAAAGAAGAAATAGAAAAAAAATCGTTGGAAATAATTACTGGGGCAATCCAACGTTATTCTCGATCCCACGTTGCCGATATCACCACTACTTCTTTCCAGCTTCCTAACGAAGAAATCAAAGGAAAAATTATTGGCCGCGAAGGCAGAAATATCCGTACGCTAGAAAAAGCCACTGGCGTTGAGCTGGTGATTGATGAGGCGCCGGAAAGTATTATAATTTCTTCTTTTGATCCAGTTCGACGCGAAATTGCCCGAATGGCATTAGAAAAATTAATTAAAGACGGCCGAATTCAGCCAGCAAAAATTGAAGAAAAAGTAGAGGAAGCCCGCCAAGAACTTAACAAACGGATGATAGAAATTGGTGAACAATCCGCTTTAGAAGTAGGAATTATTGATTTGCCAAAAGAACTGCTCCAGCTTTTAGGCAAACTGCATTTCCGAACCAGCTATGGCCAGAACGTTTTAGTGCACTCCGTGGAAATGGCCCACATTTCCGGCATTATCGCCGCAGAACTAAAAATGAACGTGGAAACAGCGAAAAAGGGCGCTTTATTGCACGATATCGGAAAAGCCATCAGCCATGAAGTGGAAGGAACCCATGTGGAACTGGGGCGAAAAATACTTCAAAAATATGGCATTAAAGATGAGGTAGTCCAGGCTATGGAGGCTCATCATGAAGAATATCCTTTCGCCACCCCAGAATCTTTTGTCGTAGCCGCCGCAGATATTATCTCCGCCGCCCGTCCCGGCGCCCGGCGCGATACCGTAGAAAACTATCTGAAACGCTTGGAAGAATTGGAAAAAATCGCCTCTGGCTTTGCGGGCGTAAAAACCGTCTATGCCTTATCCGCCGGCCGGGAAATCCGAGTCTTCGTAGTGCCAGAAAAAATTGATGACTTTGGCGCGTTTCAATTAGCCAAAGATATCGCCCATAAAATTCAAACCGAAATGAAATACCCGGGAGAAATTAAAGTTAATGTGGTGAGAGAGACTAGAGCGGTAGAATACGCCAGGTAGCATTTGTTATAATAAAACCAAGATATTAAAACCTATTTAAAAAAGGTCGAGGGGAAATAATAATACCAACAACGCGAACTAAACACGAATAACACGAACAAAAAAATTGTGTCATTCGTATAAATTTCGTATAGTTCGTATTATAAATCTTAAGTATATGAAAAAAGATGATGTTGTAGACGCAGTGATGAAAACCGCTGGATTAGAAAGCAAAAAACAGGCCCAAACCGTAGTAGATGCCTTATTAGATACGGTCGTCAAAGCGCTAAGCCGAGGCGAGGAAGTTGCTTTTACCGGCTTTGGCACTTTCAAAGTTGCCAAGCGAGCTGCCCGCATGGGTATCAATCCTAAGACCGGCGTAAAAATTCAAATCGCCGCCTCCATCAAACCAAAATTCCGCGCTGGTAAGGCTCTAAAAGAAGCTGTGAATAAATAAAATTTTCAAGATCAAAACAAAAATTCCCCTAATGGGAATTTTTTGTTGTCTCTTAATTACTGGATATTAAGCATCTTCTTCACCAAAGAACTCATCTCTAAAAATTTGCCGTAAGAAGATTTAATAAGCCCAACCACCCGCTCCACTAATTTATTAGTATCTACTGGATCAGTGGAAGTAGCTAATAAAGATTTTATTGCTACTTGATTTAATTTTGATGCCTCTTTCAAATAATCGCCGGCTTGCTGTAATACTGGCATCAAAAGATCTACTTTAATTAACTTTGAATTTTGGAATAGCCGCAAATCCAAAGCAATTTTATTAAAACGGCTAGTCGCTATACTCAATAGCTCGGAACCCTTAAATACCATAATAAAACTAACTATCTTTTTAATTTCAGGATCATAAACCGTTTCTCTCCAATTTTTAAAATCTAAAGCTAATTGTTTAATCTCAACTAAGGTCAAGGCTCCAACCTCTTCTTGAGGAGTTATTTTAATCAAAAATTCTTGCTGATAAATTAAAAATTCGTCTAATTCTTTTAAATAATCTAATTGTAATTTGGCGGTTTCTACAGATAATCCCTTAATAGCCGATAAATGCTGAATTAAACTTTCAGTTTCAGTAATGGTAAATTGCACAACTTCTTTTAAAGCGGCAATTAAAGCTTCTAACTCTTGTTTAGCTTGTTCTTCTTTAGTTAACGTCTGCTCGCCCTGAACTTCCACTAATTTATCATAGCTTTGCTGAACCGCTTCTTTAGCGGTCTTTAAATCTTCGGATTGGGCATTCGTGGGATGAACCCAAAAAACCGGTAATAAAACCAGTAAAAACATTATCCCGCTAGAGACAACCAATCTATGATTTCTGCAATATTGTTTAATTTTAATCATAAAAAGTCGATTTTTATTAAAACGGCCGAGTTACGGTCGCCTTTGGCGACCCGTCTCTAACGGGACTTATAATATAAAAGAATTCAGATTAATATCCTCGGAATTACTATTTTTATCTTTTTTATTTTGCTTAGAAATTTCTTCTAAAACCGCAGCGATCTGTTGAGCAGAATCATCAAAATATTTAGCTTCGCCAAGCTGAATTCTAAAATCTAATCCGGAAGCTTCTTCTAATAAACCCTTTTCGTCAAAACTTGCCAATAACGTTGGCGAAACTCTGGCTATAAAATAAGTAAGTCCACCGGCCAAAACAAATAAAAGAATGGTGGCAAAACCAATGGCAGCGCCGAACTGCAAGCTTTCAAAAATACCAAAACGTAAAATCGATTTTTTTGGTTTGGGCAGATTCAAAATCAACGCGCGAGAACGGTTCTTAAATGCTTGGTCTGGCTCTAATTTATGAGCAGACTGTAAAATTTTAATTATTTGGTCTTCCATGTTCTAAAATTTCTCTTAATGATTGCAGCGCCCTGTGTTGTACTAAGCGTACTGCTCCCTCTGTCTTTTCCATTGCCACGGCAATTTCTCTATGGGATAGATCATCTACAAAACGCATTATCAAAACATCTTGCTGTTCTTCTCCTAATTTAGACATTGCGGTTTTAACTTTTTTAAAATCCAAAGCGAAGTCTATTTCTTTTTCCACGCTAGATGCAAGTTTAAATAAATCTGGATCAACCTCATCAATATCCACATTAATCTTGCGGGTACGGTAATAATCAATCACTTTATTCCTGGCAATATTATATAACCAGCTAGAAAACGGAAATCCACGTAAGCGATAGCCCTTCAGATTTTCCCAAGCGCTGACAAACACTTCGTGAGTTAAATCTTCAGCCTCTTGTTTGCTGCTCACCCTTAAAAGAATGTATCTATAAAGCGGAGGCAAGTAATGGTCGTATAAATCGCCAAAACAATCCCCCTCACCTTTTTGGGCTCGCTTTATTAGCTTATCTTCGCCTTCTAACATAGATAACGATTAAGGGGGGTAATAGTTTCAGCCTATCCCGTAAAAATCCTCATTATTACTGGGCTTTTGGCTTTATCTTCCCCCCTCTTTCTATGTTAAAATATACTATATAAGGCCATTTTTATAAAGAGCCCTCGATCACGAATATGACCCCAAAACTTATATCATTTGTCCTAGCTGAAGCGCCAAAACTCCGCTCCGGCAACCCCCTAGAATCTAAGCCGATCCAAAGCGCTCCTCAATACTATGAGTCTTCTATGCCGAAACAATTTGAAATTGGCTCGGAAACTATGCAAGTTATGGGACGGCAGATTAAATTTTCTATCCGAGGATATCGCCCAGATGTTTTGATGATAGAGGCTATCGCGGACGTTGCTGATCTTTTTTCTAATGATACTTTTAAATTGCGAGATGCCTTAGTAGATGCTTGCCATAAAATTTCTAAAAATTACGGGGGTAAACTTGATTTAAGCGAAGAATATTCTCTAGCTGTGCTTTCTGGTTATGTTGGCGAACCCGAAGATATTTTAAAAAAACATTCTGCAGAAATAGTAAAATTCTTAAAATCGGAGGCGTTGCCGCTGGATGAAAAAGAAATAGAATACACGCTGGCTACTCAGCTCAAATATGCCAAAAACGATCTAGTGGTGGTGGATTGGGACGGCGCGTTGATTCTTGAGCCAAACGACCAAATTGAAGCTATGGTAGACCTTTTTCAACTGACTAATTTAGATTTACTGCGCTATCGAATGTTGGATTTTGACCTAGATAGCCGCTTAAGTAAGGCCAATCGGCTTATTCAAAAACGGCCTAGAACATTTTTTAGTCAAAAAGAAACCGCCCAAGCATTTAAAGATATCATTTTGTTCCAATCTCAATCTATCGCGGAATTTAATGCCCTAGAACGAGAAATTAAATTAATCGGCGATTGGTATTCCGCCCGGCTTTATGATCTAATTTCTAAAAAATTTAAACTTGAGGAGTGGAAGAAATCCGTTCAAGAAAAATTAGATTCCTTAAAAAATTTATATACAATCATTGCGGAGAATTTTTCTATTTCTAAAAATGAACGGCTGGAACTAATTCAAATAGTCTTATTTTTTATCTTGCAAGTCGGCTGGTTTGTGCTTATTATTTTAGAGCTGTTCTATTACTTGCCGAAAAGATAAGGGCCTATGGTTCAGTGGCAGAACGCGGCATTCGCATTGCCGAGACGGCGGTTCAATTCCGCCTAGGTCCAAATTTCAAATCTATGGACATCCGATGTCCATAGATTTATTTTATAAAATATATATAATCATATTATATGAAAAGAAAGAGTACGGCTGGTAATATTTACCATGTTCTTAATAGGGGCGTGGATAAAAGAAAACTGTTTCTTGATGATTCTGATCGATTCCGATTTATTCACGACTTATTTGAATTTAATAATTTAGAGTCCGCTAATAATGTTAATTACTTTTTCCGCCAAAACAAGAAAAATCAATATATGGACATCGGACGTCCATATATTGATTCGAAAAGAAAGCCAAGAAAATTACTTGTAGAAATTCTGGCTTTCTGTTTAATGAATAATCATTATCACCTTTTATTAAGACCGCTGAATGATCAGGGAATTTCTCAGTTTATGAAGAAAATTAATATGGGTTATGCAAAATATTTCAATGAAAAATATCAAAGATCCGGTGCCTTATTTCAGGGTAGATATAAACTAGTGCACATCAACCAAGAGGCTCATTTCATACATATCCCCTATTATATTCATTTAAATCCCCTTGATTTAATAGCGCCGGAATGGAGAGAAAGAAAAATCAAAGATTATAACAAAGCAATACAATTTTTAGAAAATTACCGTTGGAGTAGCCATATAGATTATTTAGGAAAGAAAAATTTTCAATCCGTTACCCAAAGAGAATTTTTATTAAACTATTTTGGTGGAACTACCGAATATGGAAAAAATATAAAAGAATGGATTAAACACCTCAATTTAGAAGATATAAAAGAAACTTTATTAGAATAAAGAATCTATGGACATCGGATGTCCATAGATATTAAAAATCTTAGTTTTCTGCGTTAAAAAGATTGGAAACTTCTTGAGCTGATAATGCCCTATTATAAATTCTTACCTCGTCAATCGCGCCATCAAAATATCGGTTATTAGTTTCATCATAACCAATATAAGCATGGCCAGCGGTACCAATCGTGCTAAGTCCGCCTGCAATATCATAAGCTGAATCTAAAACACCATTAACATAAATCATTGGCTTGGCGCCGTCCCAAACAGCCACGACTTGATACCATTGACCGGCAGAAATCGGATGGGTGTCAGTCCAAGCAACGTCATAATTTCCACTGCGCACAACAAATCTAAGAGTATTCCATTCAGTCACCCGAACATGCCAACCCTTGATGGTATCAGCTGGCATTCTGCTAACAATTCCCCGATTAACGCCGTTCATAACATCCGGCTTAATCCAGGCAGAAATTGTAAATTTATCTGTAAGCTCAAAATCGCCCACAACAGTTCCTAAATCTACATAATCATCTATGCCATCAAAAATAAAAGCTCGATTGCGAATTCCCTTCATATGATTCGGATCGCCCATAATCGTGCCGTGATTTTTATTGCCACTACGGTCGCGCACTATAGCGCCCGGACGATCACTCCCGTTAAACCTCCAAAATCCAACCAAGCCGTCGCTAAAATTACCAGCAGCCAAAACTGTTCCCGCGACCACAAAACTTAATGATAAACTTAATAATATTTTTTTCATAAAGATATAATAACATATCTGCCCAAATTTAAAAAGCAAAAAATAATCTATGGACATCCGATGTCCATAGATTAGTCTTATTCTCTCTTTCCAGCTAAATAGATTTCTTGGATTTCCGCGACAGTTAAAGCGCGATTGTAGAGGCGGACTTCGTCTATTTTTCCCTTAAAAACATTGGAAGTGTTACTATTGCCATTACCAATAAGCGTTTCCGCCGCTGCCTGTCCTACCTGCGCATTGTCAGCAGCCGCGTTTGTATCATTAACTCCATTAAAATAACAAAATAGAGAGCCATCATAACCGCAAGCTATATGCGTCCAATTTCCCGGGGTAACGGCTTGAGTATTTATGCTATTAGTATTAGTGCTAACACCATCTCTTCTAAAAAATCGGAATGTTTCAGAAGCAGTCACCCTTAAGAGATATTGACCCGCGGTATTTTCCGTTCCTATTTCACTTATGACATCTTGAATAGCTCCAGTGGATGCAAGCTCTACCCAAGCCATAACCGTAAAATTGCCTGTGGTATTCAAAATTGCCGCGTTGGTATCTATATATTGGCTGGTTGTCAGGTCTTTAGTATTTAAATTTAAAGCCTGTCCGATTACGCCAGGAACGACTTGAGCACTAGGACTGACACTGCCATTATTACTGCCTCCCCGATCGATCGCGGTGGAACTGCCGGTTATGGCTTGAGTAAAATCCGGCCCGTTGAAAGGCCAGAAACCGACTAAGCCGTCTTTCAAACGGGTGTTTTGAGATACATTAGTTTTACTTCTTTGCTGAGGATTGCCGCTAGTAAAAAGATAAGCAACTTCGGCGGCGGTTAGGGCGCGGTTGTAAATACGGACTTCGTCAATTTTTCCAAAAAATGGCTGACGATTTCCAAGCTGGTCCCGGCCAACATAGAGCACAGAATTGGTCGTATTATAAGTATCGCCAGTGCCATTTAAAGAAATGGCTTGGCTAACTCCATTATAATAAATTGCTGTACCGGTATTACTGGCGCCTCCGGAATAAGTAATGGCAACATGGCTCCACTGATTTAACGGTAGGGTTGCCGTGGTATATACATCATTATTATAACCCGCAATATAAATATTATCTCCGCCAACCGCGCCATCCCATTCCGGCGCCCATAAAAAATTATCCGAAAAAGCGCCCCATGCTACTATAGTTTGCCTTCCCCCGCTGGAGGTTGGGTAAATCCAAAAAGACGCTGTACGCGCGCCAGAACCGGAAATACCTATATTGGAAGCAGAAACTACGTAGTCGTTGTTACCATCAAATTGTAAAGCCTGGCCAATAATACCCGGAGTTACTATAGGTCCGTTTGTGAGAGTGCCGTTATTCGCGCTAGCGCTAATATCTGTGGCTGTAGTACCACTAACATCGGGCCCGTTAAAAGACCAGAAACCGACTAAGCCGTCTTTCAAACGGGTGTTTTGAGATACATTAGTTTTACTTCTTTGCTGAGGATTGCCGCTAGTAAAAAGATAAGCAACGTCCGCAGCAGATAAAGAAACATTCTGAATACGAACCTCATCAATACTGCCATTAAAAAACATTGATGCCGCAGAAAAATCTCCCCCAAAAGCTCCAGCCGTTATTAAGCTACCATTAGTAAGCTGATGAGCATGCCCATGCCCATCAGCCGAAACTGTTGTCAATGCAACACCATTCAAATAAACCAAATATTTACTAGTTGAAGTATCCCAAGATATAGCAAGGTGATACCACTCTCCGGCATTAAGAGTCTGATTTTGAACGCACGTCCTATTAGAAGTAGGATTAGGGACATCGTCGGGTATATTATGTAAAACAGTGATAGTTTCATTCGCACAAGAGCTGGTCTGCGAACCTAGACCAATATAAAAATAAGTAGCGCTAGCAGTATCTTTTAAAGATAATAAAGTCCCACCGTTACTAGCAGTGGTAATAGCGGCATTGGGCTTGAACCATAAAGAAACGGTGTTAGCTGTAAAGGAAGCGATAGTAGTATTAAGGACATATTGGTTAGTTCCATTAACACTTAACGCGTCACCAAGAATACCCTTGGTAAAAGTTGGACTGTTAGTTAAGGTGCCATGATTAAGGTTGCCGCCCTTATCGCGTAGGGTGGTGCCTTCTTTATCTAATTCGTCCATTGTCCAATAAGCAATCAAACCATTATCGGAGATATTTTTATTGATAGTTAAAACCCTTCTCACTCCAGCTTGAATAGGCTCATAAGCATAATAAAAAGAAATTCCTAAGCCGAGGAGTAAGACTGGGAGAACTAATAATAGGAAGCGTTTCATAAATTAAAATTCAAAAATCAAAAGTCAAAATTGCAAGTTAAAAGTTAAAATTTAGGGGCCTTTAATTGAATTATACTACTTTCCTGAAAGTCTACTGTCATTCTGAACCATGTGAAGAATCTCTATGAGATCCTTCGCTACGCTCAGGATGACTATTGTACTCAGGGCGACTAGATAAATCTTGAAATTCAGAATTAGCTTCAGATATTAAAGCAATCTTTTTACTTCTAAGCCAACCCTTGATCTTTTTTTCTGCAGAAATTGCATCTATAGAATTACTAAAGATTTCATAATAAACCAATTTATTGATGTTATATTTTGAAGTAAAGCCGGAAGTTAATTTATTTTTATGTTCAAACATCCGTCTTGTTAAGTTGTTGGTAACGCCTGTATATAAAACAGTATTCAATTTGTTGGTGGTAATATAAACAAAATATTGATTCATTGATTTATGAGATCCTTCGCTACGCTCAGGATGACACTATTATACTCAGGATGACTATTGTACTCAGGGCGACTAATTGATTCGTTTTGCTCAGGATGGCTATTGGTTATTTTGCATTTTGATTTAAAACATCAATTAAAAAATTATTGTGGGGTTGGTTCCTCTGCTGGTGGTTCAACATCACTCGCCACATTCGGATCTACAACATTAATATTTCTAACCGCTGTTCCTATATTGCCTGCCTGATCAACTGCAATATAAGTAACCGTATGCTCGCCAGCAACCGATGTATCTAAAATAAGGTCGTTGGGATAAATTTCCGGGCCATCGTCTAATTTTATTTTATAGCCTAAATTTTGATTAACATTATCAGTCACTACTGCCCCCTGCTCGGAATAAACCGATCCCTTATCAATAGTGGATGGATTAGCACCATTAAGAGTTATTATCGGAGATTCGGTATCAATATTTGGAATATCGGAAGTCCCAGACGAATTAAGATTCGCGTTCAATAACAGCGCCTTTAATTGTTCTTCCGTAACACAAGTGTCGCCAACGCAAAGCTGTTTAGTAGTAATCTTATCCGTTATTATTTCTTTAATAGTGGCAACAGCGCTCTTCAACCAATTGGCAACAGCATCAAACAAAGATGCTAACCAGGATTGATCGGCAAAGTCGCCAGACGTTCCGCTTGTACCCGAACTCAAATTCGGGCCAATCCAATATCCGTTATTAACTAAAACGGTAATCTTATCATAAATCCCCGGAGTAGTAGTGGCTTGATTAAGATTTTCCAAAGCATAACCAATAATTCTGCCTGTTTGAACAGCTTTGGTTCCTACTCCAACAACAGAAGATAAAGTAATCGGATCTCCAATGGCGATAGGGCCATTTTCTAAATTAATTTTAACCGGAACACGGCCAGAAAGAGTAAGGGGGGCTTCATCTGATCCCGGCTTGTAAACGCCGCCAAGAGCTTTCAAGCCCGACCCCTCAAATACAATGGCGGGCGAAGTAGAGATAATACCTGCCAATCTATGGACATCCGATGTCGATAGATTGGATGTCCCAGTATTACGAGCCTTCTTCAAATGTAACGGTTTTTCAGAATCAAACATAGCAATATCCCCTGCTTCCATAGGTTCAGAAGTTGGGAATAATTCGGCTAAGTCGTTAAGTACGCAAGCTCCATCCGCGGCACTATCCACGCAAACATCACCGCTTTCCACAGAAATCGCGACATTGCCATCTCCAGAACCAGAAGCATCAATTAAAATTGCGGGAACGGTTCTGCCCGAAGTGCTAACCGAGAAAACTGCTTCCGGAGTTTCTGTTCCGATACCAGTATTTCCATTTCCTAAAATAATAAAGCTAGATGTACTATCGGTATCAATATATAAAGCAGGCGTAGTGCTTGCCGCGGTAATTGCTAAAACGGCTCCCGGTGTGGTGCTGGCAATGCCAACTTTTTCTCTAAACACACCTCCTTCACCGTCACTTTCAGCATAAACAGTAAGGGTTGAAGAGGCGTCTATTTGGGCAGTATAGCTTTCCACTGTTCCCCAAACCGCTCCAGTAGTAACCGGCAAATCAAACCAAGTCACCGCTCCGGCATTAGTATCAAAACTCAAAGTGCCGGTTTGAAGATTTTCAATGGTGGTTATACCGCTGGCATAGACAGCTAAAGCAGGGGTAGAGGAACCTTCATCGCCAACCACAAAAGCAATAGCTTGTTCATCGCTGATAGCTGGGATTTCTACAGACAAAACGCCCCAAGGAGTGTTGGTGCCGACTCCAACATAGCCATTGTGATTGAGAACAATTAAAGAAGCGGTGGAGGTGCCGTTGTCGGATACAACAAAGGCTGGATAATCTACACTACTAGAATTGATATGCTCAATAGCAAAAGAAGCCCAAGGAGTGGCGGTAGCATAACCAACTAAGCCATCCAAAACAACAAAATCCGGAGTTCCAGCCCCTCCCGCTCCTCTCACTTCCAAAGTTGAGGTGGCGATGAGAGAAGATGTTGTAGTGGTTGCTTGAACATAGAGGCCGCCTTTGAAGAGGCCGTTGCCGGCGACATCAAAACGATTTCCTGGAGAAGAAGTGCCAACTCCGACTACACCATCAACAACATTAAAGTCTGGAAGAGCAGAGCCGCCATTACCACGAACTTCCAATGTGGAGGTGGCGATGAGA